>Ga0206874_1066_pt1 | contig 29691 bp, 22 predicted proteins | sample Alteio_BWOrgCont_12_FD_152629 | JGI IMG/M metagenome (GOLD analysis project Ga0206874, IMG submission 152629) | Enriched cells from forest soil in Barre Woods Harvard Forest LTER site, Petersham, Massachusetts, United States -... | ecosystem: Environmental > Terrestrial > Soil > Temperate forest >...
GTTTGTATTCACCGGAGACGACCCTGGAACAGGCGATCGACGAACTGTGCGGGCGCGCGGTAGAGCAGGTTCGGACCGGCGCCCGATTGTTGTTGCTGACCGATCGTGGAGCGAGCGCCGACAAACTTCCGGTCCCGATGGCGATGGCCACGGGCGCTGTGCATGTGGCGCTGGTTGCGGCGGGTTTGCGGACGCTATGTGGCTTGGCGGTGGAGGCGGGCGATTGCCGCGATATTCATCATGCGGCAGTGCTCATTGGATATGGCGCGGGCGCGGTGTGCCCTTGGTTGGCACTGGAGACGGCGAGTTCATTCGAAGGTGAGAAGGGCCATCCCGAAGGTGTGGCTGGCGAGAAGATGATGTTGAAGGCGCTGGATGCAGGCATCGCGAAGGTAATGTCGAAGATGGGTATCAGCGTGGTGAACAGTTATCGCGGGTCGTACCTGTTCGACATTCTAGGATTGCATTCGAGCGTGGTGAACCGGTGCTTTCCGGGAACCCCGGCTCCGTTGTCAGGGATCGGATTTGCGGAGATTGATCGCCGGGTACGGGTGAGCTGGCAGGAGAGACAGGAAGAATCTGCGAACTCTGACCTTCCAGATTTTGGCTGGGTGCGTTTTCGCAAAGCGGATGTTTCCGAACCACACCAGTGGCAACCGCCGAATGTGAAGGCACTGCAGACTGTAGTGGGGAGCGCGCGCGGCGTGCCTGCGGCGAGCGATCCGGCGAGTGCGTTTGCAATTTTCAGCCGCAATATTGCGACAGGCGAAGCGGCTGTGCTGCGCGATCTGCTCGAGATCCGGCCGGCGGGACCTGAGCTGCGCGTGGAAGATGTTGAAGCGCCGGAGAGTCTATGCAGGAAATTTATTTCGAGCGCGATGAGTTTGGGTTCTCTGAGCCCGGAGGCGCATTCGACGATTACGCAGGCGATGAACTCGATGGGTGCGCGGTCGAATACGGGTGAGGGTGGGGAAGACCCGGAGGTTTATAGAAGCCAGGGATTAGGGATAAAGGATAAAGGACTAAAAGGCGGGACAGCATCGGCGCTGGCTTCTTCAAGTGGGGGAACGGCGGTGGCGGAGATGATCGCTGCGCCGGCGGTGCATACCGGTGCGAGCCTGAATAACAAGATTAAGCAGATCGCGAGTGGACGGTTTGGCGTGACGGCGGAATACCTGGCGCATGCGGAAGAGATTGAAATTAAGGTGGCGCAAGGAGCGAAGCCGGGTGAAGGTGGACAGCTTCCTGGCCACAAGGTGAGCGGCCTGATTGCGCGGCTACGGCATGCGCAGCCGGGGGTGAGTTTGATTTCGCCTCCGCCGCACCATGACATTTATTCGATTGAAGATTTGGCGCAGTTGATTTTCGATTTGAAGCGCGTGAATCCGCGTGCGGCTGTGGGCGTGAAGCTGGTGAGCGAGTTTGGTGTTGGAACGGTGGCCGCCGGCGTTGCGAAGGCTTATGCCGAGTACATTGTGATCGCGGGTAATACCGGTGGCACGGGAGCGGCAGCGCTTTCGAGCATTAAGTATGCTGGTTCGCCGTGGGAGCTTGGGTTATCAGAGGCGCAGCAATCGCTGAGAGCGAGTGGGATGCGCGAGCGTGTACGTTTGCGCACGGACGGCGGTATTACGACAGCGCGCGATGTGCTGGTGGCAGCGCTGCTGGGAGCGGACGAATATGCGTTTGGTACGTCAGTGCTGGTCGCATTGGGATGCGATATGGCGCGGCAATGCCACTTGAATACGTGTCCGACTGGAATTGCGACGCAGAAGCCGGAGCTGCGCGCGAAGTTTCGCGGCAAGCCGGAGCACGTGGTGACTTATTTCACGCAGCTGGCAGGAGATTTGCAGCGGCTGCTGGCGAAGTTCGGATTGCCGAGTCTTGAGGCGGCAGTGGGACGTGTCGATCTACTGGAGCAGGTGCGCTACGACGGCAACCTGGATTTGACGCCACTGCTTTCCGATGTAGGCAGTGGACCAACGCGGTGGATGGGAGAGAGAAATGATCGTCCTGGAAACAAGCCAGAGCTGGACGATGCATGGACCTCGACTGCACTGGCTTGCGCGATGAAGGGCGAGTCGTTCCACGCGATGGCAGACATTTGCAACGAGCATCGCGCCGTTGGTGCGCGATTGAGTGGCGAGGCTGCGGTGTTGCGCGCGAAGGGTGAGTTGGATTCTCTCGATGCTACGTTTGAGCTGACTGGGACAGCAGGGCAGAGCTTTGGCGCGTTTGGCGGCGAGGGATTAAAGCTGGTGCTGACCGGGCAAGCAAATGATTTTGTCGGGAAGGGATTGAGTGGAGCCGATTTGATTTTGCGCGCGGTAGGACGAGCGGCCGAGAACTCACACGAGCATGTACTGCTTGGCAATGTAGCGCTGTATGGGGCGACTGCGGGCAGGCTTTTTGCGGCGGGACGCGCGGGCGAGCGGTTCGCGGTTAGGAATTCCGGTGTTACGACTGTGGTTGAAGGCGCGGGCGATCATGCGTGTGAATACATGACCGGCGGGATGGCTGTAATCCTGGGAGAAGTAGGCATTAACTTTGGGGCTGGCATGACAGGTGGCCTGGCATGGGTACTTGATCGCAAACAGCGCATGATTTCAGAGACTCGTTACCACGATGACTTTTTACACGCACAGAGCTATTCGGAAGCAACACCTGAGCAGCAGATTGAGTTGAAGAAGCTGGTTGAGGAACATGTGCGACTGGCGAAGAGCGTGCTGGGAAAAAGATTGGTTGCGGAGTGGGCGATTGCGGCGAAGGATTTTGTGCTGTTTACGCCGAAGCCGCAGGCGTAGGGGCTGACAGTCAATGGTAGTGAGTGGACAGCTGTGAAGACCGACGAGATAGTATGTTGCGCATGACTGACGGAAAGAAGTTGGGGTTTGCTACACGGACTATCCACGAAGGGCAGGCACCTGATGCGGCTACTGGTGCGCTGAATGTGCCGATTTATCTAAGCTCGACTTATCAGCATTCTGCGATTGGAAAAAATAAAGGTTATGAATATTCGCGGCTGACGAATCCTACGCGGGATGCGCTGGAGGAATGCCTGCGCTCGCTTGAAGGCGGGACGAGCGCGCACTGCTTTGGCAGCGGCATGGCGGCGATTACAGCGCTGTGCACGATGATGAAATCCGGTGACCATGTGGTTTGCGCGTTCAATGTCTATGGCGGAACGCAGCGGGTTTTCGACCAGGTGCTGGTGAATTATGGCATCACGTTTAGCTACGTGGACATGATGGATCTGGCGGCGCTGCGCGCAGCGATACGCCCGGAGACGAAGCTGGTGCATTTGGAGTCGCCAAGCAATCCGCTTATGACTGTCACAGATATTCGTGCAGTGGTGGGAGTTTGCCGTGAGTCCGGCGTAGAAGTAAGCGTGGACAATACGTTTATGTCGCCTTATCTGCAGCAGCCGATTGAACTGGGCGCGGACATCGTGATGCACTCGACGACAAAATTTTTGAATGGTCACTCGGATGGACTGGGTGGTGTGCTGGTGGGTACAAAGCCGGAGCATGATGAGCGGTTCCGGTTCGTGCAGAAGTGCACAGGCGGAATCCTGTCACCGTTCGATTCCTATCTGCTGCTGCGCGGAATAAAGACACTTAGCGTGAGGATGGAGAAACACGATGCGAACGGACGTGTGGTTGCTGACTTTTTGGCGAAACGGCTGGGAACAGAGCATGTGTATTACCCGGGGTTAAAGACGCATCCGCAACACGAGTTGGCGAAGCGGCAGCAGAAGGGTTTTGGCGCGTTGATGTCGTTTGAGACAGGAAGCCTGACTGCTGCGGATGATTTTTTGAAGCGGCTGAAGCTGTGCGCGCTCGCACAATCGCTGGGCGGCGTTGAGACGTTGATGAGCCATCCAGCGACGATGAGCCATGCGTCATTTAGCGCGGAGGAGCGCGCACGAATGGGGATAACGGATGGTTTGGTACGAATCTCCGTGGGACTCGAGGACGTAGAAGATATTGTGGCGGACCTCGAGCAGGCGCTGGGGTGAACATTAGCCGATGGGCAGGTCCAAGTTCAGGGAGTCGATTAGCCTGGAAAGTTCCTGCTCCGCCTTCTCATGTTCAGCAGTGCGTGCATCGAGTTCTTTCTGGGTGGCGATGATTTCATCTTCGGTGTGATTGAGATCGTTGACGAAACGCTCGCGCGCCACTTTATCTGAATCGTGCAATGCGGTGATGTTGGCGCGCTGGCGGTCTTCGTTGGCGTGCAGGTTATCGAGCTTGGTCTTGGTATTGTCGACCGCAGCATCAGTGGCAGCTTCCTGACGACGGGCCTCCAGAATAGGAGCCAAGGCAGAGGCGAGCGAAGGGTTGTTTCCGGCCTGAGTGAAGATCATGGTCAGTTGGCCGTCGTTGGTACTGGTCAGGCGATACGTAGTCAGACCGCTGTGGTTAACCGCCACATGGAGACGCGCCGTGTCTCCAGCGGCAGTGTTGATGCGGAAGCGGTAGACGCTGGAAGTGGTTTCTTCGGGCTTGCTCGACGAATCAAGCGTGTAGCCGGCCTGGACGGGGTGTTCGAGAATGACGGTGCGGGCGTCTGCAGCAGCATTGTGGATGACGTAGGTGATCTCGTTGCGCTCGGACTGATGCATGATGAGGATGCCATTCGAGACTGTGACGCGCACCAGCTTGCTGTTATTGAGAACGTCCTGTGTGGAGACATGAATCGCTTGATCGGCGGCGTAGGAGAGCAGGCGTTTTTCGCCTGCGTGAATGGGATCGAGCAAGCCTTCGCCACCGAAGGAGCCGTTCTCGACGATGGTAAAGCTGCCACGGTCAAGTGTGAGACCGGAGGTGTTGGTTATCCAAAGCGCGCGCAGGGGTTCGGAGATGCCGATGCCATTTGAATGCACCAGCGTGACGCGATCGGCGGCGACTTTGGACTGAAGAATCGGCACGAGCGCGGACTCATTCTTGCGGATGGAGATTGGTTCGCTGAGGTTGTAGGCGAAGAAATCGTCGAAGGCCGCAGTATTCGTGCTGTTGGTGAAGGATTCAGTGGCAGACTCTTCATAAGAAGGCGGCGGGGGTGGCGGCGGAGGCACGACACCTGGAGTGAGCGCGACGTAGCTGTTAGGAACTCCCATTGCGCGCCCGGAGATCACAGCGCTTGAGGTATTAAGCATGGGCGCACTGCCGGTGACTTCGACAGTCTCATTGGCTGCACCAACCGAGAGCTTGATCGGCAAAGAGGCAACATGCTGGCCGTCGACGCTAACGTTGGTCATTGAGAGCGTGCTAAACCCGAGTGACGAGACCTGGACGCGATAATCTCCGGCGGGCAGAGGTACAGAGAAATATCCGGATGCATTGGATGTGGCGGAGTGGCGCGTACCATTTGTTGAATTAATGACAATGACCGTAGCGTTGGGGATGATTGCGCCGGTGGGGTCAGTAACTGTGCCCTGAATGCCGCTGCCAGACATGCCGCGCAGGTCGCCGCTCTCAAAGGTCTGCGGAGTGAGTTGGGCTTCTTGTGCGATGGGGACTTCAGGCCGGTGAGAATAGATGGGCTGCGATAGCGGCTGGATGAAGCTCTGCGGTGCTCCGGCGATGAGAGATAAGTGCACATTGACCCAATCTGTTCCGGTGGTGTTGTCTACGACGGACCAGCCTTGAAGAGTGGCCGTTTGCGTCGCACCGGCTTTAGCAGATTCGGTGAAGAGGATGCGATAGGTGGACTTCCAGACGGGGACTTCAGAGATGTAGCTGACGTGCAACTCTCGGGAGCCGGTGCCGTGGTCATCGAGTGTGAGATGACGGAGACCCTGGCTGCGAGTGGAATCGAGGAGTTTGAGATAGCGGCTGATGTCGGAATCGAGTGCGGAATCCAGAAGGCGAACTGATGTAGCAGGTGTAACGGGGACCGTGTGAACTTCGCCGGCATCCGATACGACGGTAAGCAGCAACTGTTGTTCGGTAGAGTCGGAGTTGTCCTGACCTGCATGCGGAGTGGCGGTGCTACCTGCCTCAATCGAGAGTAGCCGGCCCGAGACGATGCTGACACCGGAACGAATTTCCAGGCGCGCTCCACGGATGGCGGAGTAGAAATCAGAGACGGTGGGGTTGGCATCAAGTGAAAGTGGCAGGGTTTTAAGCTGCTGCTCGAGTGGCGTGGTGGAGTTATAGCCGGCGCCGGAGATTCTGCCACCGTTGAGGTCAATGGCGGTGAGAGATTGCAGGACATCGTTAAGCTGGGAGCTGGTGAAGTCGATCGTGACGGAGGCGTTGCCTGTGACCTGGCCGGTGTGCTCGAAGAATCCGACGCCGTTCTTATACAGCGAGACACGTGTGACGGGGAGAGCAGCCGAGCGTTCGGGCGGTGTGGACTGCGATTGAATGAATGGCGTGAAAAAAAAAGTGGGCAACTGAGAGCGAGGACGACGCGGACACAAAACAAAGGCGCAGGACGCATAGGGTCTCCTTGGAGAAAGAGAGTATACGACCGACGTCGTGCGAAATGTTTGCCGACTAGTTGATGGTGAGGTTGAGGTTGACGTTCTGGATACGGTTGGCGAGGTCGGCCTTGGCGGCATCGAGAGCGGCGGTGCGGGCGGTGAGCTCGGTTTGCGCGGCGGCGATCTGATCCTCAGTGTGGTTGAGATCTTTGACGAAACGCTCGCGGGATTCCTTGTCGGCAGAGTTTAGCGCGGTGATGTTGGCGCGCTGGCGCTCTTCGTCGCTGCGGAGATTGTCGAGCGTTGCCTTGGTTTGATTGACGGCAGTCTGTGCGTCGGCGACGCGGTGGCGTGCGTCGATGACGGGCTGGAGCGCGGCCTGAAATTCAGGGTTGTGGTCGGCAGAATTCAGCATGAAGGCGAGCTGGTTGTCGTTGGACTGCGAGAGATAGAAGGTTGTGTAGCCGGCGTGCTCGGCGGGGACGCGAAGACGGACGGTTTCGCCGGGCGCGACTGAAGAGCGGAAGCGATAGACGGTGGCGGTCGTTTCGTCGGGCTTGAGAGAGCCATCGAGCTTCCAGCCGTCGACGACGGGAACCTCAGTGACGACGGTGCGGCGGTCAGCGGCGGAGTTGTGGATGACGAAGGTGACCTCATGCAGGTCAGCGCGGTGGATGTTGACGGTGCCCTTGGTGGCGCGGATGAAGGTGAGGTGGTTGGTGGTCTTGTCGTTTTCGGTGGAGACGTGGACGGCCTGGTCTGCGGCGTAGGAGAGCAGACGCTTTTCGCCGGCGTGGATGGGATCGAGCAGGCCTTCGCCGCCGAAGTTGCCGTTTTCGACGATAGAGAAGCTGCCGCGATCGAGGGTGAGACCTGTGGTGTTGGTGAGCCAAAGCGCGCGCAAAGGCTGTGTAACTGCTCCGTTACGGTAGGAGGCGAGGGTGACCCGGTCGACGGCGACTTTGGATTGCAGGATAGGGACGAGCGCAGACTCGTTGGTGCGGATGGTAACGGGGTCAGCGATGTTGTAGGCGAAGAAATCGTCGAAGGTGGAGGTGTTGGTTTTGATGGCAAGCGATGCGGCTGCAGCTACCTGGTAGGAGACGGGGGCGCTATCTGTGGAGCCGATTCCCACTCCGCCGAAAACGCCGCCAGCTACACCGGTGCCCGAGCCCAAACCTGCTCCGCGGCCTGACATCATGGCCCTTGGTACTGCGGTCGTAGCCGACGGCGGAGGCGGTGCAGAGAGCGTGGAATATTGCTCGAGCCTGTCAAAGGCCTTGGCGTCAATTCCGCTGTCGAAGGTTTGGGGTGTGAGCTGGGCCTGGGTGGCGATGGGAATTTCCGGGCGGCGGGTGTAGATGGGTTGGGAGAGCGGCTGGATAAAGCTTTGCGGCGCGCCGGCGATCAGCGAGAGGCGGACGTTGATCCAGTCGACGCCGGTGGTGTTGTCGATGACAGACCAGCCCTGAAGGGTTGCGGTTTGTGTTGGTGTGTCTGGCTTGGGAGATTCGGTGAAGAGGATGCGGTAGGTTGATTTCCAGACGGGGACTTCGGAGATGTAGGAGACACGGAGCTCGCGGGCGCCGTTGCCGCGATCGTCGAGGGTGAGATGGCGGAGGCCCTGGTTGCGGGTGGAATCGAGCAGTGAGAGGTAGCGGTTGACGTCGGCGTGGAGGGGTGCATCGAGAACGCGGACGGAGAGTGCGGGTGTGAGGGGAAAGATGCGGGATTCGCCGGCATCGGAGATGACGGAGAGATAGGTGGTATCGGTTTGACCACCGGTTTTGTCGGCGGGAGTGGTGGGATGCTGTTCGACATTGAGGAGGCGGCCGGTGAAGGGCGCACCGCTGCCATGGACTTCTATGCGAGAGCCACGGATAGAGTTGAGGAATTCGGCATAGCTGGTATTGAGGCCGAGGCCGAGTGAGAGGGAGCGGAGCTGCTGGTCGAGCGGCGTGGTGGAGTTGTAGCCGGCTCCGGAGATGCGGCCGCCGTTGAGGTCGATGGCGGTGAGGGACTGGAGGACGTCGTTGAGCTGGGCGGAGGTGAAGTCGATGGTGACCTTGGCGTCGCCGTGGACGAAGCCGGTGTGCTCAAAGAAGCCGACGCCGTTTTTGTAGAGCGAGACGCTGGTAACGGGGAGCTCGACGTTGCGCTCTGGTGCGACCGTGTGGGAGGCCGCGGCGTGGGGAATAGAGGGTGTCTGTTGCTGCGTGGCGCCTGATAGGGTGATGAGCAGGACGACGGGAAGAGCGGCTGCGGGAAATAAGCGCATAGTTTTCCTTAGCAAGACAATGTGGCGGAGGAGCATCCGCTAGGGTGAGAACGGAGGCCCGGTGGGTTCTTGCATGAAAATGTGCAATGGGAAATTAGACACCGGAGCGAGGAATTTGGCAGCCGATTGATGCACATGTCTTGTCTGCGAGAACACTTCACAGAATCAAATAGCTCAACCAAAGGACGGATGACCAGGGTAAAAAGCCTCTAAATAGGAGCTTTAGAGGAACTTCCGGGTCCACTGTTTGCGTAACAGGATAGGCAGATAAATATTGGCTCAGGAGCGCTGGATGAAGCGAGTTTTGGTTTGGACATTCCATCGTTATGCAACAACGTTGATCCTGGCGTGCCTTGCGTTGACAGCGAAAGCACAACAAACTGCATTTTCAGTGGCAACCATTCGCCCCAGCTCTTCCGAGGTAAAGTTCGAACACGACGGAAAGACCGATCTGATACCTGGAACGCTGCGCATGCAGGATGTAAGCGTGCAGACCTGCATCAAGTGGGCGTACGGAGTGCAGCCCAGTCAGATCTCTGCGCCGGGCTGGACGGACACGGAGAAATTCGACATCGTGGCGAAATCTGATGGGCCGGCCACGGAAGATCAGATGAAACTGATGATGCAGAACCTGCTGGCCGAACGATTCAAGCTCAGTTTCCATCACCAGAGTAAGGAACTGAAGGCTTTTGTGCTGACAGTTGCCAAGGGCGGAGCGAAGGTTCACCCGGCCGCCGAACCTGATGCCAAGCCGTTTCGTCAGAATTCTGCGAACGGCAGCATCGTACGATCGACGACGATTCAGGACTTTGGCGACTTTCTGTCTGGACCGCTGCAGATGCCCGTCGTGAATGAAACAGGTCTTAGCGGTAAATACGACTTCGTGCTGGATTTCACGCCGTACCTCTCTGATTCCGGGCACAACATGGACGTGACTAAGCTGGACTCGACGGGAATTATCAAGTCTGCTCTCGAACAGGAGCTGGGTATAAAAATGGAGCTGCGCAAAACGCAGGTCGACATGATGGTGGTTGATCACGTAGAAAAACCGTCTGAGAATTGACTGCTGATTGCAGTGAAACCGGTCTCCTTTAGACAATCTGAGAGTTCGTGCCTGCGAAAAGGAATGCGTGGGCTCGCCCTGCTGTGTTAGGCTGACAAGTTTTCTAACTGGAGGAAGTTTTGACGGCATTTGGGTTGACGGAAGAGCAGGAACAGCTTCGGCGAGAGGTGCGGTCTTTCGCTGAACGCGAGGTTGCACCGCATGTGAGCGAATGGGACGAGAAGAGCGAGTTTCCGCACAAGGTGGTGAAGAAGCTCGGCGAGATGGGGCTGATGGGCGTGATCTTTCCGGAAGAGCTAGGCGGCGCAGGCATGGGCTATGTGGAGTACGTGCTGGCGGTGGAAGAGCTCTCTCGCGTGGATGGCAGCGTAGGAATCATTGTGGCGAGCCATAACTCCTTGTGCACTAATCATATTTTTCTGGCGGGGAATGATGCTCAGAAGAAGAAGTACGTGTCCAAGTTAGCTAGCGGTGCGTGGCTGGGCGCGTGGGGGCTGACTGAGCCAGGTTCGGGCAGCGACGCCGGCGGGATGCGGACGACGGCGACCAAGACTGCGGCTGGATGGGTGCTGAATGGCGCAAAAACTTTTATTACGAACGGCACCTATGCCGATTGCGCGTTGGTGCTGGCGGTCACGGACAAGGAAAAAGGGACTCGGGGAGGGATTTCGGCGTTCATCGTGGAAAAGGGGACGAAGGGTTTCCGTCCGGGTAAGAAAGAAAACAAGCTGGGGTTGCGTGCCAGCGATACAGCGGAATTGCTTTTCGAAAACTGTGAGCTGCCCGATGAAAACCTGATCGGCAAGATCGGCGATGGATTCAAAGATGCGATGCGGGTGCTGGATGGCGGCAGGATTTCAATCGCTGCACTGGCGCTGGGTATGGCTCGAGGAGCGCTCGACGCCGCGGCGAAATATGCGACGGAGCGGAAGCAGTTTGGGAAGGCAATTGCCGACTTCCAGGCAATCCAGTTCAAGCTGGCAACGATGGCGACGGAACTGGACGCTGCATGGCTATTGACGATGCGAGCGGCGCACATGAAAGATGCTGGAAAGACCGTGACGAAGGAAGCGGCGATGGCGAAGCTCTATGCCAGCGAGGCAGCATGCCGGATTTGCGACGAGGGAGTGCAGATACACGGTGGATATGGGTTCATCAAGGACTATCCCGCAGAGAAGTTTTATCGCGATGTTAAGCTTTGCACAATTGGCGAAGGGACAAGCGAGATTCAGCGGATCGTGATTGCGAGAGAGATGCTGAAGGGAATGAAATAGCCCGTCGTTGGCGGCTTTGGGGTAGGATGGCAGAGCGATGGAACCGATACGAGCGATCTATCCCGGCACGTTTGACCCGCTGACCAACGGTCACCTGGATCTAATTGCGCGCGCCTCAAAAATTGTGGACGAGCTGGTTGTGGCAATCCTGCGCAACTCCGACAAGGGGACGCCGTTGTTCAGCGTACCGGAGCGGGAGGAGATGATCCGCGAGGCGACTCAGGGGTTTGGGAATGTGCGTGTTGGGACATTCGATGGCTTGCTCGTCGATTATGCGCGAGCGCAGAAGGCGAAGGCTGTGCTGCGTGGAATACGAGCGATCTCGGATTACGAATACGAATTCCAGATGGCGATGATGAACCGCAAGCTGGATCCCGAGCTGGAAACGCTGTTTATGATGCCGGCGGAGAAGTACACCTATGTGAGCTCGCGGCTGATCAAAGGTGTATTCAACCTGGGCGGAGACGTAAGTGCGCTGGTGCCTCCGAACGTGGTAGAGCGGCTGAAGCAGAAGGTACCGGGAAAGCTCAAGTGACGGTGCAGGAGCAGTTCGGGCAAATCGACATTTACGTGTTTGACCAGATACTCCGCGGGAATCTTTCGAAGGGTATGACGGTGCTCGATGCTGGGTGTGGGTATGGACGCAACCTCGTGTATTTGCTGCGCGAGGACTGCGACGTGTATGCACTTGATGCGAATGCCCAGGGAGTGGAGCATGTGCGACAGTTGGCTGCAGAGCTGGCGCCTGGGTTGGGTGAGGAACGTTTTCGGGTGGGCGCGATTGAGAAGATGCCCTTTGCAGATGAGTTTGCCGATGCAGTGATTTGCAGCTCGGTGCTGCACTTTGCGCGCGATGAGCAGCACTTTCTGGCGATGGTGGAGGAGTTGTGGCGCGTGCTGCGACCGGGAGGGATGCTGTTCTGTCGTCTGGGGTCCCGGATTGGGATGGATTTTGAAGAGCTGCGGCCACACATTTATCGGATAGGCGATGGGTCAGAGTGGTTCCTAGTGGATGAGGCAGAGTTGTTGATGATGACTCGGCAGATGGATGCGGTACTGGTGGACCCTCTCAAGACGACAGTTGTTCAGGACCACCGGTGCATGACAACATGGGTTCTACGCAAGCGGGTCTGATTGCTAAATTCTATTCGGGAGATGCAGCGATGGCTCATGCCGTGGTTCATTTCGAGATTGGGTGCAAGGACAAAGAGAAGACTTCAGCGTTCTACGCAGGCGTGTTCGGATGGACAGTAGACGCGGGGCCGATGGGGATGATCAATACTGGCGCAGGTTCGGGGATTCAAGGCCATATCGCTGCGTTGGGACATGAGCCTCATCAGTTCACTCATTTCTATATTGAGACTGATGATGTGGCTGCGTCTCTGAAGCAGGTGGAAGCTGCTGGAGGGAAGACGGTTGTGCCTCCGGTGGAGATCCCCAGCGGGACTTTTGCATGGTTTAGCGACATCGAGGGCAATATAGTAGGCCTGTGGAAGGCGAAACTCTAGTCCAGGCGTGGCTGTTTTGTGTGTGGCCCTAAATCTGAGAAACTAGATGCATGAGTACAGCAATCGCAACGAAGGTCCTAAGCGACCGCATCAATCGCATTGAAGTATCGGCCACGCTGGCCATCACCGCAGAGGCACTCAAGCTGAAGGCGCAGGGGATCGACCTGGCCGATTTTGGCGCGGGTGAACCGCACTTTTCTACTCCGGAGCACATTAAGGCCGCGGCGATTGAGGCCATTGAGAAGAATTTCACGCGCTACACGAACGTTGCGGGCGTGCCCGAGGTGCGTAAGGCAATTGTCGACCGGCATGCCGCGGACTTTGGGACTAACTATGCGGCGGATGAGTGCGTGTTTACGGCGGGTGGCAAGCTGGCGATCTTCAATGCGGTGGAAGTACTGATCGAGCACGGCGATGAAGTGATCGTTCCTGTGCCGTACTGGGTGAGTTATAAGGACATCATCGAATTTGCTGGCGGAACGCCGGTGTTTGTGGAGACGGATGAAGCCGAGAATTTCCGTGTAACTGTAGAGATGATTGAGCAGGCTATTACACCAAAGACCAAGGCGATCTTTTTGAATTCGCCTTCAAATCCATCAGGCGCTGTGCTGCCGACTCATGATCTGTATGCGATTGTGCGGCTGTGCCACAAGCGCGGGATTTATGTGTTGCTGGATGAGTGCTACGTGTACCTGAGCTTCAACGGCGAGATTGTTTCCGGTGCGAGCGTGACGGAGGCTAAAGAGCATGTGATTGTTCTGGGGTCGCTTTCGAAGACATATGCGATGACGGGGTGGCGCGCAGGATTTGCGATGGGACCGAAGCCAATCATCAGTGCGATGAGCAAGTTGCAGTCACAGTCGACCTCGAATGCGACAAGCATGGTGCAGCGTGCTTCGATTGCGGCGCTTTCAGGCAGCCAGGAGTGCGTGAGTGAGATGCGTGCGGACTACATCAAGCTGCGAGACCGGATTCTGGAAGGGTTCAAGACGATTCCTGGGCTGACATGTACGGTGCCACAGGGTGCGTTTTATGTATATCCGAACGTCAAAGCTTTTCTCGGCAAGCGCGGCATCAGAACTGCAGGCGAACTAGCAGCGAAATTACTGAGCGAGGCGCATGTAGTAGTGGTTCCGGGTGAGGCCTTTGGCACCGGTGAGCACATTCGGTTGTCGTATGCGGTATCGGGCGACGTGATTGACAAAGGCGTGGAGCGGATGCGGGAATTTTTCGCTAAGCTGGGCTAGGTATTGCTCTTAGACTGCGGCGAAGAGGAAGATGTCGAAAACAAAGGAAGTGAATGGAGTTCGATTTGCGCCGGTGATTTTGGCTGGAGGCAGCGGGACCCGTTTCTGGCCTCGCAGCCGGCGAGCACGCGCCAAGCAGGTTCTGTCGCTCGAAGGCGAGCGCACGATGATCCAGGAGACGCTGGCTCGGCTGGGGTCGCTGGCCGCAGCGAATGACGTCTGGGTGATCACGAACCCCTGGTTGCACGATGTGATTGTTGAGCAGCTTCCGCAGATTCCTTCGGAGCACGTGCTGGCTGAACCGATGGCGAGAAACACGGCACCTGCGTGCGCGCTTGCGGCATTTCTGCTGGAGCGGGAAGCGCCGGAGACGGTACTGGGGATATTCCCTTCAGACCATGTGATTCAGAATACGAAAAGATTTGACGAGGTCCTTGAAGCCGGCATAAAGCTGGCTGCGGCGGGAGCGAATATTGTTGTGTTCGGCGTGAAGCCAACTCGCGCAGAGACAGGATATGGTTACATTGAGCAAGGCGCTGGGCTGGACGGCAAAACGAATGGTATTCGAGCACATCATGTGAAGTGCTTTCGCGAGAAGCCCAACGCGGAGACGGCGGCGCAATTTCTGGCGGCGGGAAATTTTACGTGGAACAGTGGAATATTTTTGTGGAGCGCGAAGACGCTAGTCGCTGCGGTGCGCGAACATGTACCGGAGATGGCAGATCCACTGGAGAAGATCGCGGCAGCATATGGAGCTAAGAATTTCACGGAAGTATTTGCGCGCGAGTATCCCAAGTGCGAAAACATTTCGGTGGACTATGCAATTTTGGAGCGGCAGTCAGCGAAAGGCGAGAGCCATTCCAACATCTATTGTCTGCCTGCCGATTTTGGGTGGAACGACCTGGGATCGTGGGCGAGCCTGCATGAACATCTGCGCGAGGTAGATGATGACAACGTGATGGATGGAGCAACAACGGGGTTGTATGCGATAGAGGCAAGTGGGAATTATGTATATGCGCCTGGAAAGACGGTCGCGCTGCTGGGCGTGGAGGGGTTGGTGGTGGTCGAGACGCCCGATGCACTGCTGATAACGACGCGGGAGCGTTCACAGGACGTTTCGAAGATTGTGAAGGCTGTGCATGAGAGCGGTCGAGAGGATTTGATTTAAGTACCCGTGTTTAGCAACTAGTGCCTGGTGATATAAGAAGCGCGAAAGAAGCGAATATGACGGAAGCGACAACCGTAGTGAAGTTTGGAACGGATGGCTGGCGGGGAATTATTGCCGACGATTTTACGTATGAGAACGTGCGCGTGGCGGCGCGTGCGATAGCTCATTATGTGATCGAGCACGAGGACGCTAAAAACGGCGTATGCATCGGATATGACACGCGATTTGGTTCGCGGTCGTTTGCCCAGGTTGTGGCGAAGGTCTTGGCGGATGGTGGAATTCCGGTGATGATGGCGGACAAATTCACGCCCACACCGGAGTTGAGTTTTGCGGTGCGAGAACGAAAAGCTGCAGGCGGCGTAATGATTACAAGTAGCCACAACCCGGCCGAGTGGAACGGTGTGAAGTACAAGGCCAGCTATGGTGGAGCGGGGAATCCGGCGATTATCAAGTCGATCGAGAGCTACCTAATAAAGCCGCTGGCTGTGGCGTCTACGCCAGCGAAGATTGAGGAAGTGGATTTTGCGCCAACGTATATTGCTGCGTTGGAGAAGTTTGTCGACCTCAAGAAGATCAGGGAGTCGGGTTACCGATTTCTTATTGACACGATGTATGGTGCCGGTAAGGGATATGTAGCGGGGATTTTTGAGCGCGCCGGTATTCCGTATGTGGAGTTCCGCAGTGAATTGAACCCGGCGTTTCCCGGTATAAATCCTGAGCCAATTTTGCCCCATATTGCGGCGACGCAGGTAGCCGTGGTTGAGAATAACTGCGCTGCGGGGTTGATTACGGATGGTGATGCTGACCGCATTGGCGCGGTCGATGAGCATGGCAATGTTGTTGACGCGCACAAGATCTTTGCGGTGCTGCTGCAATGGTTGCTGGAACGTAAGAAATGGCCGGGCGATGTAACTCGCGCCTTCAATACGACGAAGATGCTGGATCGCATTGCTGCGAAATATGGACGCAAGCTACACGAGCACGGGATCGGATTCAAGTTTGTTGTGGATCTTATGCTGGAGAAAGAGATTCTTATCGGCGGTGAGGAGTCAGGCGGCGTGGGGATTTCCAAACATCTACCTGAACGCGATGGCTTGCTGAACAGTTTGTTGCTCGCGAACGTGGTGGCGGACGAGAAGAAGACACTCGGTGAGCTGGTGGCCGCGCTGCAGGAAGAATATGGCGAGCACCAGTATGGCCGCGTGGATATGCACATCGATAACCCAGTGAAGGAGAGTGCGATCAGGCGAGCGAAGGAATTGGTTGCTGGCAAGAATGAAATTGCCGGGATGAAGGTGTTGCGCATTGAGACTCTGGATGGCGTGAAATTCTTTCTCGAAAATGGGGTCTGCGCGGACAAGAAAAATGCAGCCGAGACGTGGCTGCTGTTGCGAGCGAGTGGGACCGAACCGCTGCTTCGCGTGTATTGCGAGAGCTGTTCGCAGGCGAGTGTGCAGCAGGTGTTGAAGGCGGCGCAGGCATTTGTATTGCAGGGGGTTTGATGGGGCAGGTGGTGGTTGAGGCGAAGGGGTTGCTGTTCGATAACGACGGCGTGATTGTGAGCTCGATAGCTAGCGTGAACCGATGCTGGCGAAAGTGGGCTGCGCATTATGGCGTCCCGAACGCTGACCAAGTTCAGATTGCACACGGAACGCGCGCAGTAGAAATTATGGACCTGCTAGCTCCGGGGATCGACAAAGAAGAGGGCCTGCGGCTGATTGAAGATATGGAGATCGCAGACGTCGACGACCTTGAGGTGTTGCCCGGAGTGCGAGCGCTGCTGGAGAGTTTGCCGAAAGAGCGTTGGGCGATTGTTAGTTCCGCGACGTGGCGGCTGCTAATTGGGCGTCTCAGGGCAGCGAACCTGCCGATTCCGGAGCGGATAGTGAGTGGCGACCGCGTAGTGAATGGCAAGCCGCATCCTGAACCGTATATCCGCGGAGCGGCGATGGTTGGCGCTAGTCCTGCCGAGTGCATTGTGGTGGAAGATGCGCCGACTGGTGTTGACGCAGGCAAGGCGGCTGGATGCAGGGTGATGGGTGTATTGGGCACACACTCGCTGGAGGAGCTGCGTGCGGCAGGATGCGATTGGGTGGTGAAGAGTCTGCTGGATGTGAGTGTGACGGCTACCGGTGGCGGATTGCTCGTGACGATGGAGACGATTTAGCTTTTGCCGGAGCGGAGGATTGCTTCAACGCGGACGAGGTCTTCTTCGGTGTCAACACCGATGGTGTCGTAGAGAGTTTCAGTCACGTAAACGTGCATATTGTTTTCGAGCAGGCGAAGCTGCTCCAGACGCTCGGTGCGTTCGAGAGGCGTGGGAGCAAGCGCGGCGAAGCGCTCGAGTGCAGCACGGCGGTAGGCGTAGAGGCCTAGATGCTTGAAGTAGATCGGGGTGGGGTCAACATCGCGGTGGTAGGGGATGGTGGCGCGAGAGAAGTAGAGGGCGCGGCCGTTGAAAGCGGTGACAACTTTGACGGCGTTGGGATTGTCGATCTCGGCAGGAGCGCAGCGCACTTTTAGGGTAGTGACGTCGACATCGGGTTTGGAAAATGGCGTGAGAAGCGCGGTGATATGCGCGGGTTTGAGCAGGGGCTCGTCGCCCTGGATGTTGACGTAGACTTCGGCGTGGATATGCTGCCCGACGGCGAAGAGGCGATCGGAACCGCTGGGTAGATCGGGCGAGGTGAGGATAGCTTCGAAGCCGCGTTCAGCGCAGAGAGCCATAACTTCTTCAGAGTCCGCGGCGACGACGATCCGGTCGAGTTGCGGGCAGGCTGCAGCGGCGCGGTACACCCAGACAAGCAATGGCTCGCCGAGCAGCGGGCGAAGGATTTTGCGAGGCAGACGCGTGGAGGCCAGGCGCGCGGGGATGACACCGAGGACTTTTACGGATTTTGCGGGGTCGGGCATGCTGTGGGGTGCGTCGGTATCCCAGGTCCAATGGTGGCGGTGAGTGGAATCGAACCACTGACCTACGGGTTATGAGTCCGTCGCTCTAACCATCTGAGCTACACCGCCGTCTGGATGGGAAAGACTGCAAAAAAGCGGCGGTTGCCGCGAGAATCAGCCACATATCCATCATAGAGTTAGGGGTGTTGAAGGTCAAACGCATGCAGATGGGAATCGAGAGAAATGACTCAGGGTAGTATCATTTTCAGATTGGGGTGCGTCTAAACCCCAGCGGGCGAGAAATCGTCCGGAACGTGTATTTAGATGTGCATCTTGTGATGGAGCAGACTCCCCTAGTCGATTATGCCTAAGACCGTAAAACTTTCCCTTCTGGCTGTATCCGTTGTACTGGTGCTTTCGATCTTTCTAGGCGTCAATGCGCATGGTGTACATGCTGCGACCGACCAGCAGGACGGAGCTTACCGGCAGATCAACGTATATGCCGAGGTGTTGCAGTATGTGCAGAGCGATTATGTGACGGATCCGAACATCAACCTGGTGACAAACGGTGCACTGCGCGGATTGCTGGAGTCGCTGGATCCGGATTCGAGCTACCTGACACCGGATGACTATAAGACCTACAAATCGGACAAGGGCGGCAAGGCGCAGGCAGGTATCAATATTTCCAAACGCTATGGCTATGCCACGGTGGTTTCAGTAGTGCCGGGCAGCCCGGCAGACAAGGCTGGGCTAAGCGACGGTGACATCATCGAAGGCATTGGGACGCAGGATACGCGCGACCTTTCGCTGGCGATGATTCAGTTGATGCTACAGGGGGCTCCGGGCAGCGAGCTGCAACTGGCGGTAATCCGGCGCGGCAAGGCTGACCCTGATAAGGTGACGCTGAACCGTGTGGTTGTAAGTGAACCGCCGGTGAGCGAGACGCAGTATGAGAATTCGAGCATCTTGTATTTGAAGCCGGTGATCCTGGATAAGGACCACGTAAACCAGTTGGAAGCGCGCATCAAGAGCATGAACAAAGCAGGTAACAAAAAGATTCTGCTGGACCTACGCGATGTGGCTGCAGGAGACGAGCAGGAAGCAGTGCGGGCGGCGAACTTGTTTCTGAAGTCAGGTGAGATTGCGTCGCTCGAAGGCCAGAAATTCCCCAAGCAGATCTTTACGGCAGACCCTGCGAAGACAGTTAATACAACTGCGCCAATGGTGGTACTGGTGAATCGTGGAACATCTGGGCCAGCGGAGTTGCTGGCTGCGGCGATTGGCGACAACCATCGCGGCGAACTGGTAGGTGAGAAGACGTTTGGCGAAGGATCAATGCAGAAGACGTTTGAGTTGAAGGATGGCTCAGCGGTGATTCTGTCGATTGCGAAGTATGCGTCGCCGGGCGGCAAGAAGTTCGAGGACGATGCAGTTACACCGGCGACAGTTGTCGCTTCGGCACTGGACAATTTTGACAATATCGACGATTCGACGCCGGGCCCGACGGGCAAGCCGGCGGCGATTCCCAAGAAGGCGGCGCCCGCACCGGACGATCAACTGACGAAAGCGCTGGATATGCTGAAGGACAAAGCAGCGTAAATCAACAGGTACAGCGTGTAAGGTGGAGACCGTGCAGAGTCTCCTGAACCCACAAGGAAACGAGCCCGACCCGGAGCTGGAGAAGCCGCAATCGCCCCTGTGGAGCGCGATGAAGCGGTTTCCTTTCCGCGATCCGGACTTCCGCGACCGCAGGGAAGCGGCGCAGGCCGGATTCCTGATGCTGGTGCTTGCATCCGCCGTATTTGGCGTGATGATGACGCTGGTGCTGGTCTACTGCATCAACATTCCGCAGATGGCTGAGCTGGAACGCTACCGGCCGAATACAACGACAGAACTTTATGACATCCACGGAAACGTCTTTGGATCGTTTGCCATTGAACGCCGCGTAGTGGTGCCATATTCGGACATTCCGCCAGTACTCCGTGAAGCTATTCTGTCGATTGAAGACAAGAACTTTGAGAGCAGCGGCGGCATCAACCCAATACGGCTGGTTGGCGCGGCGTATGAAGACCTGCACTCCAAGGGCAAGGCGCAGGGTGGGTCGACGCTGACAATGCAGCTGGCGAGGAACCTGTTCTTGTCATCGGAGAAGACGTGGGGGCGCAAGCTTCAGGAGATTTATCTAACGCTGCAGATTGAGCGCCACTTTACCAAGCAGCAGATATTTACGCTCTATGCCAACCAGATCTACATGGGGCATGGGACGTATGGGTTTGAAGCGGCATCAGAATACTACTTCAGCAAACATGCGAAAGAGCTGACTTTGCCGGAGGCGGCTCTGCTCGCGGCGCTGCCCAAGGGCGCGGAATATTATTCGCCGGTCCGAAATCCCGAGCGGGCATTGCGGCGCCGCAACCTGGTGTTGAGCGAGATGCAGAACGATGGCAAGATTACTGCTGAAGAGGCCGATGCAGCGCGGGCGGCCCCGCTCGGTTTGCGCCTGGAGGCTCCTGCGAATAGCGAGGCGCCATATTTCGTAGAAGAGGTGCGCAGGCAGTTAGAGCGCGACTACGGCGTTGAAGAGGCGCATGGAGCAGGTCTGCGTGTGTACACGACGCTCGATCTTGACCTGCAACGCGTGGCGAACAAAGCTGTCCTGGACGGCACAGCGACGTACGAACGCAGGCACGGGTGGAAGGGGCATCTGCAGAATGTTCTGGCGCAGGGCGATGACTACAAGCATCCTGACTGGACGCAGCCGATTGTGGTGGGAGCTTACTTCCATGCGCTCGTGACAGAGGTTGATGCAGAGAAGATGGTGGTGAGGATCGGCATGCAGAGTGCAACGATGGGCCCAGGGGACTGGCAGTGGACGACGCACACAAAGGCAACGGATCTCGCGACGCTGGGGGACATAGTTTATGTGCGCGTGACTGAGGCAGGCCCTGGAGGGGTGAAAGTTGCGCTGGAGCAGGATAGCGGAGCGCAGGCTTCGATGATGGCGATGGACAACTCCAATGGCGAAGTGCTGGCGATGGTTGGAGGCAGGGACTTTGCACTGAGTCAATTCAACCGTGCAACCCAGGCGCAGCGGCAGGTGGGGTCGAGCTTCAAACCGTATGTATACACGGCGGCGCTGGAATCAGGCATGAAGGTAACGGACACGGTGCTGGATACGCCGACGACGTTCCAGACGCCGAGTGGGCCGTATACACCACACGACTATGAGCGCGGAAGCTTTAACGGGTCGATGACATTGATCAATGCGTTTGCGGAGTCGAGGAATATTCCAGCGTTGCGGCTGGCAGACAAAGTGGGAATCAAGAAGGTGATCGATGTAGCTCATCAGTTTGGCGTGACGAGTAATCTTCCGCCGTTTTTACCGATAGCGATTGGTGCAGCAGACATGACGCTGTATGAACAGGTAGGAGCTTATGCTGCGTTCCCGAATGATGGGATACGCATTGAGCCGCACTTTATACGTCGGGTTGTGACACCAGACGGCGCGCCGCTGCAGCAGAAGGCTCCGGAGATGCATGAGGCGGTCTCGCTGGATATAGCGCGCCAGATGATGATCCTGTTGGAGGCCGTGATTCAGCACGGAACGGCAGCTCGAGCGGCTGCGATGAACCATGCGTTCGGAGGGAAGACGGGAACGACGAACAACTATACGGATGCATGGTTCATCGGCTTCTCTCCGTCGATTACATGTGGGACTTGGATCGGGTTCGACAACCGGCAGTCGCTTGGCGAGAAGGAAACTGGCGCGGAGGCAGCGCTGCCGATGTGGATGGACTTTATGAAGGTCGCGATTGCCGATCGGCCTGATGAGCAGTTTGCGAAGCCGAATGCGCCGAAGAAGCAACTGGAGGTGCAGCAGGCTACCGAGGGAGTAACCCCGCCGATCATCGTGAAGCCGTTTACTCCTGAAGAAGCTTATGAAGACGATACGCAGAAGGAACCTTCAACGCCGGCGCCGAACAAACCTGCCAACAATGATTCTGCTTTGCCGCCGAATGGAGTTCCTCGACCGAAGCCAATTGTGATTCAGCCCTCGGCTGCGCCACCACCTCCGCCACAGAAGCCGAAGACGGTTACGATCCCGCAGTAGAAGTCAGCAAATCACAAAGAGCAAAGAAGCGATTCGCGTGGGCGATGTCGCGGGAAATCTGCGCGCGGAGGGACTCCGGTGAATCGAAGCGCTGCTCATCACGGAGGCGATGGAGGAATGCGAGTTCGAGTGGCGTGGACTGAGTGAGCGTGAGCGGTTCGAAGTTAAATAGGTGAGTTTCGATGGCGAAGGAATCGACACCGAAGGTGGGACGGTTGCCGGCGTTGGTGACTCCGCGGAAGAGGTGGGCGGATGGGCCTTCACCGACCTTGAGCGTGGTGACGTAGACGCCGTTGGCTGGAACGAGTTCTGTGTAAGGTGCGAGGTTGATGGTGGGAACTGTGTAGAGCGTGCCGAAGCCGCGGCCGGAAGCCGGAGTGGAGACGATGGAGAAGGTGTGACCGAGGAGCGCGCGGGCTTCGCTGATGTCGCCTGTGGCGATGAGTGAGCGGATCCGGCTGGATGAGATAGGTGCGCCGCGCGCGATGAGTGGCTTGTATGCATGGACAGAGAAGCCGAGATCGCGGCCGATTCGGGTGAGGTCCGAGAGGTTGGCGGAAGCGCCGTGACCGAAGCGGAAGGTTTCGCCTTCATGGACCTCGACAGCGTGGAGGCCGTTATGGAGTATGCGCCCGGCGAACTGCGTGGCAGTCCAGAGATGGAGTTCGTGGAAGGGAAGAACGAGGACGAGGTCGATACCGGTTTCAGCGAGGAGCGCGAGCTTGTGCGGCAGCGGCGTGATGAGCGGAAGATGTCTATCCGGGAAGAGGACGTGTGCGGGATGAGGATCGAAGGTGACTGCGACGGAACGAACGCCGAGTGCGCGAGCGCGTTCGATGACGGAGGCGAGGATCATGCGGTGTCCGCGATGCACGCCATCGAAGTTGCCAACAGTGACGACCGAAGGTGCACTGGTTAGTTCGTCGGCATTGTGAAGGATTTGCATCAGGCGATTTTGAACTCCAGTTTGAGGCCGTCGTGCGCGAGGCGGATGTGTGCGGGCAGAGCGGCATTGGTGGTTGCGTGGTCCAGATCATGTGAGATGTGAGTGAAGAAGGCTCGGCGTGGAGCGATTTTTTCGACGAGCGCGATGGACTGCTCAAGGTGAGAGTGGCTGGGGTGGGGCTCGCGGCGCAGGGCGTCAAGGACGAGGATGTCGAGGCCCTGAAGGAGCGGGAGGCTTTCGCCGGGGATGCTGGACATGTCAGTTAGGTAAGCGGCGCTGCCGAAGCGGTAGCCTGCGATGGTATTGCGACCGTGATTCACAGGGATGCGGATGAAGTCCACACCGAAGAGGGAGATAGCGGTTCCGGCGGCGGTAGAGGTGCGGTGCAGGTGGACACGGGCGCTGGTGGGATAGCGGTCGACGGTGCGGAATGTGTACTCGAAGACGCGCTCGATGACGGAAGCGGTTTCGTCGTCGGCGTAGAGCGCGATGCCTTCAGGACGGTGGAAGCTGAGCGGGCGAAGATCGTCCATGCCGAGGATGTGATCGGCGTGGGAATGAGTGTAGAGAACCGCGTCGACGGAGTTGATGTTCTCGCGGATGGCCTGGTGATGGAAGTCCGGGCCGGTGTCGATGAGGACGGTGTGTTGGTTGTAGTTGATGGCGATGCTGGGGCGAGTGCGGCGATTGGGAGAGTCGGGTTGCCGAGCATCAGCGCAGACGGCGCAGGTGCAGCCGAGCGTGGGAACTCCCATGCTGGTGCCAGAGCCGAGAAAAGTAAGAGAAGCATGCATAAAGCGATGAAGCAGATTCCCTTCGGGGAATGGAAGCAAGAAAAGCAACTGCAAAAGCAAAGGCAACAGCTTTGAACGCAATGGACGCAAAGTGTAAACGCAGTGTTCGCGATGTTTGATTGCGAACGATCTAGCGGACGATGCTCGGGCCGGGGGGAGTTCCCGGTGGGTTGGGCTGGCGCGAGGCGGCCTGGCGGGCGAGGGCCTGGGTGATCTCGAGGAAGCCCATGCGCATCTCGAACAATGCGGCTTCGATGAGCTTGGTTTCGGATTCTGAGAGATTGCCCTTGGTCTTCTGCTCGATGATTCCAAGCATGTCGATGGAACTGCGGGCGCCGAGGAGATCGACCTGAGGGGTGGATTCGGGTTCGCCAGCCATACCGAGCTGCATGAGCGTCTGCATGTAGATGGATTGGACGAGGCGCTCGAAGGTCATCTCCGGGATGGGGCCCATGGCGGGATTGGAGGCGCGGATGGCAGTGTCGAGGCGATCGACGGTGGCCGTGTACGCGGTGCTGGCTTGTTGGGATTGCTCGGCGGTAAGTGGTGGAGGTGCTTGTGCCTCATCAGCAGAAGTCACTCCACCCTGCCCGGCGGTGGAACCGCCGGTCGAGGATGGGCCACCCGGAGTTTCGGTGTGGACGAGGCGCGGGCCGGCTTCTGTGGCGGGGCCGGCGGAGGATTCGACGGGTGAGTCGTTGCGAACGGGTTTGGGCTCGGAGGGAGCGGCATCTGGGCGGAGTTCACCTTCGGAGGTGAACTTGCGGCGGTCGTTGACGACAAATGGTTGATCGGGCATAAAGACAAGCTCCTAGCTTCTAGCTCTTAGCTTCTAGAGTAAAGCGAGATGGTGTGGCGGTTCCGCCGGGGTAAGTGAGGGGTTGATTGGTCTCGAGGAGTTCGCGGCGGGCGTAGCCGAGGGCGTAAAGGGTGCCGTCGATTAGTGCGGCGGAGGTGAGCTCGCCGGCAGGTTTCCCGTTGGATTCGAGCGGGGCGGGAAGCGTGGGCAGGTCGCCGGTGAGGGTGAACTGGGTGAAGATGCGATGGACCTGGCCTCGGGAGTGGATGCGCTCGACGATTTCCTGACCGAGATAACAGCCTTTGGAGAAGTGGAGCGCGTGGGTCTGGGCGGTCTCCTGTGGGAGGATTTTTTCTGTGATGTCGAGGCCGAATTTTGGGATGGCGGTGAGGATGCGGAGTTTCTCGAGGGCGGACTCGCTGATGGTGTGAATGTCAGAGACAAGAAGGGCATCGGTGACGGCAGCAAGGGACCCAGGGTCTGACCAGATTTCGTACATGGGAACAAGCGGGCTGTGGATGCGCGTGAGAACAAGAGGACGATCGTGCCATGTGATCTTTGCGAGCTTAGTTGGGTCGAGGTCTTCGGAGATAAGGTCAATCGCCGACAGGAAGTAGAGTGCCTGATTACCTACCAGAAGCAGACTGAGGTGGTCCTCTACCGGGTTTATCTCGACGTCGTCCATGATGATGAACTTGTCGAGATGAGTCTGAATGGTTTCGAGCTGTGAGGCGTCGGTTTCGAGGAGGTAGGTTGCGGGGTCGCCCAGCTCGCGAAAGATGGTGCAGTCACCCTGGATGCGGCCCTGGGCGTTGAGGAGGAAGTTGTAATTGCCTTCGCCGGGGGCGAGGGCGGCGATGTTATTGGTGACCATGCCGTTGAGCCAGCGAGTGGCGTCTGCGCCGGTGATGCGGAGGAAGGCGCGGGTGGTAAGGGGGAAGATCGCGGCGGAGGTTCGGATGGCTGCGAGTTCGTGGTCGATTGATGTTGATGTGGTCATAGTGACCCTCCCCTCCCCCCATGTACTTTTGGTTCAAAGTCTTGAAAGCAAACAGGTTGAATGAGGACTTAGGTAAGTCCTTAGTTTAGATTGCTTTAGAAAGCCAATCGGTTCAGATGCATTTTGCACCCTATTCTCATTGTATCGAGTTGGACGGGGTAACTACGCCAACTTTCTTGAGGGAGAAATCTGTTTGGGGAGAATACTTTAGGGGAAAGAGTGGGGCTGAGGGGGCTTGACAGAAAAACTGACAGTGAACTGTAGAGCGTGGAGGGTGAGAAAGACAAAAGCAAAGGCAAGGCGAGCTCAAAGTACGCAATGGAGGACAAGGGACAAAGGCTCTCATGAAGAGGGCGCCGTGGTTTCACGGATGGTGCGTAGGAAGGCAAGAGCTGCCACCCAGCCCGGCGGTGAAGCATATCTGTCCAGGGATGGGACGCCCGACATGCTGAACGGATGTCATTGTGCTGTTGTATGCGTCCTAACAAGAGGTGCGACACTAAGTTAACTGAGTTTGATGGAGGACGAGTGAGCTTGCGCAAATGGGGTTGGGGTTTGGTGGTGATGCTGGGAGTGGGTGCGGTGTGGGCGCAGCCGATGTTGGCGCAATCGACGTCGAAGAGCGAAAGCAAACCTGTGCCGGCGACGACTCCTGGCGTGACGCCGCCGGTTCTGGAACAGGGGCAGGAGACGGTGGAGAACAATCCGCTGCTGACTTCAAAGCAGGAAGTCGAGCTGATGGCCGATGAGCAGAACATTTTGAAATTTGTAAGCAACGATACGCAGTATGAAATCAAGCATCCCGTGAAGAGCCTATTTCTGTCTCGCGAGCAGGTGAACAAAGAGCTGCGCGAGAAGTTCGACGAAGACAAGGGCAACAAGCGGATGCAGCGTAGCGAGCTGGTACTGAAGAAATTCGGGCTGCTGGACCAGGACTTTCATCTGCGACCGTTTTTGCTGAGCCTGCTGACGGAGCAGATTGCCGGCTTCTATGACAACAAAAAGAAGACGATGAACCTGTTGAACTGGGTGAAGATCGACGAGCAGAAACCGGTGATGGCGCACGAGCTGACGCACGCACTGCAGGACCAGTATGTGGACCTGGAAAAATGGCAGGACCCTGAGCCGGAGAGCGTGGCGAAGAATGTGAACGAGGACAACCTGCACATTCGCACGGACGAGGCAGGGACGGTGCGGGAGGCAGTGCTGGAAGGGCAGGCGATGGTGACCTTTGCGGACAAACTGCTTTCGGACAATGGATTTGGAAACAAGACTCTGAAGGATGTGCCTGAAATTGCCGAGAAGCTGATTTCAGGCGCGGGCGATATGGGGGATTCGCCTGTGCTGGCGCGGGCGCCGCTGGTGCTGCAGCAATCGCTGCTGTTTCCTTATACGAGCGGGCTGGCGTTTGAGCAGGCAGCGCTGAAGGCGGGCGGGACGGAGAGAGCATTCAAAGGGATGCTGAATTCTCCGCCGGATTCGACGATGGAAATTTTGCATCCGCAGAAATATTTGAACCACGTGTCTGCGCCGGTGATGCTGCTGCCTGACATCCATCCAACGCTGAAGGCAGCGGGCTATGAGCCTTACGACGTGGGTGTGATGGGCGAGCTGGATGTGCGGATGACGGTGGAGCTGTTTGGCGGCAAGCCGCTGGCCGAGGCGCTGGCTCCGGCATGGGATGGCGGAATTTATTATGCGGCACAGAAGTCGGCGGCTAGCGAGGCGGACAAGGCAACAACAGCGTCGATAGGGATGATGTATTTGTCGCGCTGGAAGAACGAGGATTCTGCGCGAAGCTTTATGCGGGTGTTCGAGGAAGAGCTTCCGCGGCAATACAACGGACTAAAGCGTCGCAATGCCGATGAGACAAGCGACAACGAACGCGTTTTCTCAACACGCGAGGGCGATGTGCTGCTGGTGCAGCATGGCGATACGATCTGGGTGAGCGAAGGATTTGATCTAGCGATAGCACGCAAGCTGGAGGCTCAGGTAGAAGGTGCGCAGGGGAGCGGGCCGATGAGAACTGCAGGGATGAAAGAACCTGGACCAGGGATTAGCCATGAACTGATGGGTGGGCTGGTGGGGATGTTTGCCGAGATGGGTGTGATGAAGGCGGGGCTGAAGTAGGCGATCCTCGAAAAGCAGGTCCTTCGCTTCGCTCAGGATGACAATTTTATTTTTACTTCTTGATCGCGAGCGTGGTGATGGTGAGGGTGGTGAGGCCGTGGATCCAGCGGGCGGGCTTGGCGCCGTCAGTGTTTACGAGCTGAATGTTGCCGCCATCGGAATTGGGGATTTGCGATTTGGTGATGGCGACGATGACTTTGCCGTGGGCGAAGGCGGGCTCCATCTCCGCGGCAGAGTAGACGACCGAGTAGTGATCGGTGGCCAGCGCGACAACATAAGAGTGAAGGATGGTGGCTTCGTTTTCATGTGTGGGCTCGAGGCCGACAAGAGCGAGAACATCTGAAACGAGCGGCCCGGTGTAGATCTCATCCTTATCAGTGTGCACGTTGTGGACGTAGACGGTGACCTGCGGGAGCTTGCGCAGATCCTCTACGGTGAGGGTCTTGGTTTGGGTTCCGTTGACGAGGGTGAGTGAGGTGGAAGGCGGGACGGGCGGCTTGGCCGGCATCTGCATACCGGGCATGGAGCCGGCCTGGGCGGTGAGGACAAGAGGCGAGAGCAGGAGGGCAGCGGCGACGAGGAGCTTCATGGAGATAGCTTATCGCGAGAGGCCTTATACTGGATGCATGTCGATTGTGCGAAATATTGCGGCGATTGCAACGGGGATGAAGACCACGCTGGGTGAGGCGTTTAAGCCGACCGAAGTGGAGAACTATCCTGACGGCAAAGGACCGCTGCGTGGAGCGGTTTTTCAAGAGCGGTTCCGGGGCAAGCACCAGTTGCAGCGGGATGAGAACGGCCTGGAGAAATGCGTAGCGTGCTTTTTGTGCGCCGCAGCGTGCCCGGCGAACTGCATCTACATTGAGGCTGCGGAGAACACGGCCGAGGCACGGATTTCCAGCGCAGAGCGGTACGCGAAGGTCTACAACATTGACTACAACCGCTGTATTTTCTGCGGGTACTGCGTGGAGGCGTGTCCGACGGATGCGATTACGCATGGACATGGGTTTGAGCTGGCGAGCCTGAACGCGACGACGATGGTGATGCGCAAGGAGGACCTGCTGGTGTCGATTGCAACGGCGCTGGAGAGTCCGGGAGCCCATTCGGGACGGCAAGAAGTAGAGGCGCTAGCTTAAAGGCAGGGAGTAGTGAGTAAGGAGTAATGAGTAGAAACTGCTTGCGGCGAGCCGGTATTGGCTCGCCGTTGTTGCGAAAAGAGCGCGTGAGATGACCGCGCAGGAGATTGAAAATGACGACAAGAAAGATTCATCCGCTGGAAGATGTGCTTGCGAAGAAGATTGTGATCATCGATGGTGCGATGGGCACGACCATTCGCACGTATGGGATGAAGGAAGCGGACATACGCGGCGAGAGATTCAAGGATTCTGGAAAAGACTTGCTGAACAACGGCGATCTGTTTTCACTGACACAGGAGAGGATGATCGGGGATATCCACCGGCGGTTTCTGGAGGCTGGCGCGGACATCATCGAGACGAATACGTTCGGAGCGACGAGCATCGCGCAGAGCGAATTTTTTGTTGAAGACCCGAGAGAGCGTGGAGGCAGGAAAGATCCTGAGTTCTACCAGAAGATTGTGGACGACAAGTGGCTGGGAGATTTGGCGTGGGAGATTAATGAGCAGTCGGCGAGGCAGTGTAGAGAATGGGCTGACCGCGTGGGCAGCGCGACCGGTGTGCAGCGGTTTGTGGCTGGAGCGGTTGGGCCGCTGACGGTTTCGCTATCGAACTCTCCGGATGCGGACGATCCGGGGTTCCGCGTTGTGACGTTCGACCAGGTGAAGACGGCGTATAAGCAACAGATTCGCGGATTGATTGCGGGAGGCGTGGATACGCTGCTTGTGGAGACGATCTTCGACTCACTAAACGCGAAGGCCGCGCTGGTTGCGATCCGCGAGGTGTTCGAGGAAGACGAGTTGGAGTTGCCGGTACAGATTTCTGCGGCTGTGGGGCGCGGCGGCGAGACGATGATTTCCGCGCAGACGGTGGAGGCGTTCTGGACGGCAATGAAGCATGTGCGGCCGCTTTCGATTG
>Ga0206874_1028_pt2 | contig 29576 bp, 13 predicted proteins | sample Alteio_BWOrgCont_12_FD_152629 | JGI IMG/M metagenome (GOLD analysis project Ga0206874, IMG submission 152629) | Enriched cells from forest soil in Barre Woods Harvard Forest LTER site, Petersham, Massachusetts, United States -... | ecosystem: Environmental > Terrestrial > Soil > Temperate forest >...
GGATGGGGCGGGGCAAGGCATTCTTGGTGGGAGACACAGCAACCAAAGCGCCGGTATATAAAACCTGGACGACTTTGGAAGGCCGGACGTTCTTGATTGAGGAATTACCCTATCGGCGGATTGCATCACAGTTGCAACAATTGCCGACGTCGGCCGGTTCCACGACGGTCACGGCCTCGGCAAATTCGATATTGGACCGGGTCTCAAGTACCCGGCTGTTACCGCCCAGCCAGTGGGTTCAGACAACCACCAACAATCCGGTGATGCACTTGGCGCGCGTGGATCTTAATAAACGGCCCGGGGTGGTGTTGGACTACACGACTCTGGACGGCGGCACGAATGATTTCACCTTTCAAGGCGGCACCACCTACGTTATCAGCGGTCCGGTGGCAATTGGCGGCACGACCACCATTGAGGGCGGCACGGTCATCAAATACACTACTAATGGCGTCGTTGAGACCCTTGGACCGTTGAGTTGCGATACTGCGCCATACCGTCCTGCCATATTGACCTCCATCAATGACAATAGTGTGGGGGAGACTAATATGAGTATCACGGGAATTCCCCAACCCGGGGATGTCGAGATCGGCCTGTTGGTGTGCGTCAATCCGGCGGCACTGCAATACCTGAGGGTTTCCTACGCCGCCACCGGGATCGTGGGGATGAACTGCGACATCTGGAACTCGCAATTCATCGATTGCAGCAACGCCATTGACGAGCTGCAAACCACCACCACGTTGTATAACGATTTGTTCAGCGGATGCGCGACAGTGGTGATGCAGGACAATGGCAATGCCATGAGCCTGGATGGCGAACAGATCACGGCCGACAATTGCGGCAGCTTTGCCGCGGATGTGACTTCCGGAGGATTGACCAACAGCATCCTCACGGCCATCGGGGGCGGAACCAATAATTTCGCCATGGCCGACACCCTGTTGGCCGGTAGTGGCGGCGGCATTTATCAAACGGTGGGCGCGGGCAACTATTATTTGACCAACAGCAGCGTGTATCGGAATGCCGGGACCACAGCCGTTGACCCCAACCTGCTGGCGGGATTGCAAACCCAGACGACCTATCCGCCCATTCTGCTTACGAACATCACGGTTTCCACCAACGTCACCCTGAGTCCGCAAGCCCAGCGCGACACTGGCACACCTGACCTGGGTTATCACTACGAGCCGATTGATTACATCACGGACGTCTACGGAATTACCAACGCCATCCTGACCTTGACCAATGGGGTGGTTGTCGCCTCTTATGATGTGACGGGCATTTGGCTTCAGAATGGCGGTTCAATCGTCTCCATCGGGACTCCGCAGAACCCCAACTGGTATGTCTGGTATGGGGCAGTGCAGGAACAGGCGGTGGTTTTGGGGGGAGAATACGCTTACGGCCAATGCACGAGCATTCCTATCAACCTAGATCACGCTGGCAGCGGGGGGCAGACGGGATATTTCCGATTCTCAAATTTCGCCAGTCCGGGATCAGACAGCATTGTATTTCAAAACACACAAAACACTTGGACATACGCCAGTTTGTGGGTGCAGGACTGCCAGGTATGGGGGGGCTACAGTGAGGTGGATGGGGGCGATAATTCCACGGACGTTTTTGAAAACAATCTATTCTTTCGCTCTCCGATTTCCGCCGACGGAGAATATACCAATGCCAGCCTGACCTTCTCCAATAATTTGGTTTACGGGGCAGCTTACATGTCCTTGTACACGGCAAGCACGAATGATTTGATGCTGGTTTTCAACAACGACTTTGATTCCTGCATTTCCGTCGGTTCGAAATCTACATGTTCCAACGGTTACAACGCCTACCTCAATTGCAACGGCCGGTTTTCGCCCACGAACATCAACGACGTGGTGTTGGGCAACAGCCTGGCTTACGAAACCGGCCCGCTGGGCAATTTCTATCAACCGACCAACAGCCCGTTGATCAATGCCGGCAGCACGACGGCCAACCAGATTGGCCTTTACCACTACACCGTCCAGACCAATTTGGTAAACGGGCTGGAAGTGGCGGAAGGCACCAACATTGTCAGCATCGGCTTTCACTACATGGCGACGGATGCCTACGGCAACCCGCTGGACACGGACGGAGACGGCATTCCAGACTACGTGGAGGACAGCAACGGGGACGGGATTTACGATGCGGGTGATTTGAGCAACTGGCTGGATTATTACAACGGGACTCTGCCCCGGTTGAACATCATCAGCGGGAACAATCAAAATGGAGTCACGAACAGTTTCCTTGTCCTACCGCTCGTGGTGCAGGCGACCGGGACCAACACCGTACCGCTGACCAATGCGCCGCTCACTTTCACCACCACTACCGGGCTGCTGGCTGTTTCCACGAACGGCACGCCAGTGACTAACCTGTTTCTGAGAACTGGTGCCAACGGTTATGCCTCCGCCTACCTCTTCCTGCCAACGAATGCGCCCGTCACCAATTATGTGACGGTGACGGCCCAGAGCGTAACCAACACTGTGCAGGTCACTTTTACCGAACTGGAATACACGGTTGCCACCCCGGTGATCACTCCCAATGGCGGGACCAATGTCCTTGCCCCGTATGCCACCATCACCTGTTCAACCACGAATGCCATAATTCACTACACCGTTGATGGCAACGATCCCACTGTAACTGACCCGGTGGCCACCAACGGCCAAAGCGTTTGGGCGTTTAGTCCCACGCTGAAAGCCAAGGCATTCCTGACCAACGGAGTTGCCAGTGCGACTCAAACCGCCAGTTTTGACAGCACCGGGACGATTGGCGCCGGGTATCGTTACACCTTGGCCGTGAAATATGACGGGACCGTCTGGGGGGCTGGGCAGAACAACAACGGACAATTGGGAAATGGGACGACCAACAACCAGATTGTTCTGACCAACGTCCCCGGACTGACCAATGTCATGGCCGTAGCCGGCGGGAGCAATTACAGCGTGGCCCTGACTGCGGGTGGAAACGTGTGGGCTTGGGGTACGAATATTTTCGGCCAATTGGGCATTGGTAATACCAGCCAGCAATTGAGCCCGGTTCTCCTGACCAATCTTTCAGGTGTTACCGCTATCGCTTGCGGTGACTATCATAGTTTGGCCTTGATGTCCAACGGGACGGTGCAGGCCTGGGGCTTCAACAGCAGCGGTCAGCTGGGGAACAACAGCACGACTTCCTCGACCACCAACGTACTGGTCACCAATCTGACTTCCGTCATTGCTATTGCCGGCGGTGGTTCTCACAGCCTGGCCCTTCTGTCGAACGGAACAGTCTGGGCTTGGGGTTATAATGGTTATGGCCAATTAGGCAACAACAGCACCACCAGTTCGCACATGCCCGTCCAAGTGACCAATCTGACCGGCGTGGTAGCGATTGCGGCGGGTTTAAACCATAGTCTGGCGTTGCAATCCAATGGAGTAGTTTGGGCTTGGGGCTATGGCGGCGACGGCCAGCTGGGCGACAACAGCACCACAAGTTCGCATGTGCCGGTGCAAGTGACCAACCTCACCGGGGTGGCAGCTATTGCGGCAGGTTTAAATCATAGCTTGGCGCTATTGACCAATGGCACGGTTCAGGCTTGGGGATTGAACAGCAGCGGGCAACTGGGAGATGGCACGACCACGGAACGCAATACCAGTGTCGCGGTGACCAATCTTTCCAACGTGATCGCCTTAAGGGCGGGGGGCTTTGGTGGCGTGGCTTTGGAATCGGATGGGAATGTGGTGGTTTGGGGTTACACCAATTACGGCTTGGGAACCACCTATAGCAAAGTTCCGGTGATCCCTGAGCCCGCGGTGTATTTGAACGCCAGCGCCACCCCTCCATCAATCACCACGCCACCGACGAATCAGGCGGCCGAGGTGGAGAATACGATAACGTTCAATGTCGTTGCCAGTGGCGCATCCCCATTGGATTACCAGTGGTATTTCAACACCAATACCCCATTAGTGAATGCCACGAATGCTTCCCTGAGCATCGCCAGTGTTCAACTAACCAATGCCGGCGTTTATACGGTCATCGTCTCCAACGTTTATGGTTGGGCGGAGGCGTCAGCCGTTTTAACCGTGACCCAATCGGGTCTGGTTCCCACCAATGGTATGGTGGCCTGGTGGCGCGGGGAATCAAACGCTAATGACAGTATCGGTACCAATAACGGAGTTCTGACGAACGGGGTCGTCTTCGTGAGCGGCATGGTAGGCCAGGCGTTCAGCTTCAACGGCAGCAACAGCTATGTGCAGGTGGCTGACTCGCCATCGCTGGAGCTGACCAATGTGCTGTCCATCGAGTTCTGGGCCGCACGGCAGCGGTTCGGGTCAACCACCGGGGAATATTTGTTAAACAAGGGGGGGGACTGGACGGGCAGCACGCTGGATTATGGGGCGGACTTCGCCGACGTGCCGAACAATAATACGTTTGAATTCTTTTTTGACGGCGGTGTCCGAAGTACGCCCGGGGTAACGGACACAAATTGGCACCATTATGTGATCATCGCCACGAATGGCCAGCCGAATCCGGTATTCTACATTGACGGGGTGAACAAGGCGGTGACCAGCACGCAAGGAGCGGCCACCATCAATCTCTATCCGAACACCAAGCTATTGTCCATTGGGGCGCAGATTGACCCCGTCACCGGCTGGTATTATTACGGCAACAACTATATTGATGAATTGAGCATCTTCAACCGCGCGTTGACGACGAATGAAATATTGGCCGCCTATAATGCCGGGCTGGCCGGCGAATCCCTGACCAATCCCATCGCGCCGGCGATAATTTCACAACCCACCAACCAGACAGCGGAAGTGACCAGCAATGTGAATTTCACTGTCGTTGCCACAGGAACCACGCCGTTTTCTTACCAGTGGTATTTCAACACCAATGCGCTGGTGGGCGCGACCAATGCAACCTTGTCGCTCACTGATGTGCAGAGCAACAACGTCGGCAATTATTTTGTGGTCGTGACCAACAGTATTGGCACGGTCACCAGTTCCAATGCGGCTTTGACCCTGCTCTCATTGCTTCCAACAATCATCGTTCAGCCGACGAATCAGGCGGTGTTCATGGGAAATAACGCCACTTTCAACGTGGTTGCCATCAGCCCCGCTTCAATGGGTTACCAGTGGTATTTCAATACCAACACGCCACTGGTCAACGCTACGAATGCCACCCTGACACTGATCAACGTCCAAACTACCAATAGCGGTGTCTATTCCGTAGTCATCACCAATGCCTACGGATCGGTCACCAGTTCCAATGCGGTCCTGTATGCCGTTGCCAACGACAACCAGCCGGTTCTCACAAATGTATTCACCAACATAGTGAACTGGTGGCCGGGTCAGAGCAACACCCTGGATGTGATTGGGGGGGCCACAGGCACGGTAAGCGGCAGCCTGGCGTATGTGCCGGGGGAAATTGGCTCGGCTTTTCAATTTAACGGGACCAACGCCTATATCACCATCGGCAATACCAATGTCGGCAACTTTGGGACAAATGACTTTTCATACATGTTCTGGATGAATGCGGCCATGCCTACCAACATTCAGTCCATTCTTTCCAAACATTCGGCCTGTGATGAAGAGCCGTCCTTTGCCATATACTGGCAATCTTCGGGCGGGCTGGCAGCCAGTGTGGAAAACAGTTCAGCTTGGACAACTGTTTACGCACCGGCCGCCGGGGTGGGTGGGGATGGCAACTGGCATTTGGTGGTCTTTACCAGACAAGGCCTGGTGTTGAGTCTCTACGAGAACGGCGCGCTCCAGAACAGTGTGACCGACAGCGTTGTGCGGAGCGTAAGCGATTCGGGCGGCCTGTTGATTGGCAGCGCAAAATGTGTCGGGCTAGATGGCACGAAATTATATACAGGTGGATTGGATGAAATTGCCCTGTTTAATCAGGCACTTTCCCCTTCACAGGTACAAATCATATACAGCCTTAGCGCCATCACTATCACCAACCAGCCAAGCAGTCAGACCGTTACCCAGGGCCAGACAGCCACATTTACCGTGGCTGCCACCAATTATTGGCCATTGTATTATCAGTGGTATTGCGGCACGACGGCCATAGCCAATGCGACGAATGCGACGCTGACCATTACCAATGCACAACCTGCCAATGCCGGCAACTACGCCGTAGCCGTGGCCAATGGAGTGAGTGCCATAAGCAGTTCCATTGCGGTTCTGACGGTTCTGGTGCCTCCTTCAATCACCACGCAGCCGACCAATGAGGCTGCGGTGGTGGGAAATAACGTCACCTTCAGCATGGTTGCCAGTGGCACAATACCACTGAGCTACCAGTGGTATTTCAACAGCGGGATGCCATTGGTCAATGCTACGAATGCCTCCCTGACACTGACCAACGTGCAACTCGCTAATGCCGGAGGATATTCCGTCATTGTCACCAATTGCATTGGAGCGGTGACTAGTGCCGTGGCCTCGCTGACAATGTCAGCTCCCCCCGCCATCACCGTGCAACCGGTCAGCCAGACCAATTGCGCGGGCAACAATGTCTTCTTCAGCGTGGGAGCCATAGGGACTAGCCTCACCTACCAGTGGCAGTTTGATGGCACGTCCATTGCGGGCGCAACCAACGCCGTCCTTGCCATATTAAGTGCGCAACCCTCAAATACTGGCAATTATATCGTCATCGTCACCAACAGCCTTGGTTCGGTAACTAGTTCCAATGCGGCGCTGGTGGTACTTGCGCCGGCCACTATTTTAATCCCACCGCAGAATCAGATGGCAACAATTGGTAACAGCGCAACTTTTGCGGTGACAGCGACCGGCTCTAACCCATTAGTCTATCAGTGGTATGGCGTAAATTCAGGTTTATTGGTATCGGCGACCAATGCGGTTATGACTCTGACAAACGTGCAAACGAATGACGCAGACGATTATTATGTCGTGGTCAGCAACACCTGCGGATTGGCGACGAATTACGGTTTGCTGACGGTAAACGAACCAGTCTGTGTTGCTCCGCTGTCCGGGCTGGTTGACTGGTGGCCTTGGGAGGGGAATGCCGAGGACATTGCCGGCGGCAACAATGGAACATTGTATTCGATGAGCTTTATTTCTGGAAAGGTGGGTCAGGCTTTAAATTTCAACGGCACGAACGGTTATGTTGACTTGGGAAATACAGCTGGAAACTTTGGATCCAATGATTTTTCCATTGTATTCTGGATGAACATCACCAATGTCAATATTCAGCAGGCGATCCTTTCCAAACATACGACCTGCGACGAAGAGTCGTCATTTGCCATTTATTGGGTGCCGGGGATAGGTTTGCAGCCAAGCGTGGAAGACAGTTCTGCTTTCACTGTTGTCCAAGGGGCTTCGCCTGTTGGTGGGGATGGTGATTGGCACTTGGTAGCCTTTACTCGGCAAGGCTTGGTATTGAGCCTATACGTGGACGGAGTTCTTCAGGGCACCAGCACGGATACCTACGAGAGGGACGTCAGTGATACGGGCGATCTGCTGGTCGGGAATACAGTATGTGTAGGCGCCGGTGGGGATCCCACTCAGCTATATAATGGCCAGTTGGATGAACTGGCCTTGTATGATTGGGCCTTGGGTCCAAATGACATCTATTCCATTTACAATGCCGGCAGCGCGGGAATGTGCGCCGATCCCCCTGCGATTACGACGGAACCGGCAGACCAAAACGCCTGCACAGGTTCTACGGCCGAATTTACCGCGGTCGCGTCCGGTACGCTGCCATTGATCTACCAATGGTACGGGGTCAGTGCCGGCATGTTGGCGTGGGCGACCAACTCCACCTTGACACTTACTAATGTGCAAACCAATAACGTGGACAGCTACTACGTGGTGGTAACGAACGCGACCGGAACGGTGACTAGTTCAAATGCCGCGCTGACTGTGAGCATATCTCCAACCATCACGATGCAACCGACCAATCAAGAGGTGTGCGTTGATTCAACAGCCACATTTGAAACGGCTGTTTCAGGCGCGGCGCCATTGTATTATCAATGGTATGGTGTCAGCTCGGGGTTGCTGGCAGGAGCGACTGACCCTGTGCTGACATTGGCGATTGTCGATGTCACCAATGCCGACAGCTATTATGTGGTGGTGAGTAACGCCTGTGGTTCAGTGACCAGTTCCAATGCCGTGTTGACAGTGGACACGCCTCCCGCGATTACTATCCAGCCAACCAACACGACGGCGCCAGTGGGCACCAGTGCGGTCTTGGGGGTAACGGCGACGGGGGCAGCGCCATTGATCTACCAATGGTACGGGGTCAGTGCCGGCATGTTGGCGTGGGCGACCAACTCCACCTTGACACTTACCAATTTGCAAACCAACAACGTGGACAGCTACTACGTGGTGGTCAGCAACGCCTGCGGATCAGTGACCAGTTTGACGGCGGCATTAGGGGTAACGGCGGCCTTGCCCATTATTTCGCCTGATGGCGGTACTTTTGCCGTCGAGCAGACTGTGACTCTCAGTTGTGCGACTACGGGTGCCGTTATTAACTATACTTTGAACGGCAATGTTCCGACGCCCGCCGACCCGAGCGTCACCAATGGCCAGACTGTGCTGATATCTGGCACGATGCCCTTGAACGCTGCGACATTTGCTTCAGGTTTGCAACCAGGTTTGGCTTCGGCTGCATTTACCATCACCGAAGCGATAGCCGCAGGGGCTGATCACATCTTGGGTTTAAAATATGACGGCACTGTCTGGGGTATCGGGCAGAATAACAATGGGCAGCTGGGAAATTTCAGCCTCAACAACCAGACCAACTGGGTAAGTGCGATGGTTCAAACCAACGCCGTATTGACCAATGTGATTGCCGTGGCGGCCGGAGATTCCAACAGTTTTGCACTAAAAACCGATGGAACGGTTTGGGCTTGGGGCCAGAACGGTGGCGGTCAACTGGGAGATGGCTCCACCACCCAGTGGTCCAATGCCGTTCAAGTGGTCGATCTTACCAATGCCACGGCGGTTGCCGCGGGGGCATGGCATACTTTGGCGTTGCTGGCCGGCGGGACAGTCCGAGCTTGGGGGTTGAATACGGTTGGTCAATTGGGCGATGGCAATAATACCAGCCAATTGACCAACGTTGCCGTGCTCAACCTTACCAATGCCACAGCCATAGCCGCCGGCCAGTCATTCAGTCTGGCTTTGTCCAATGGTTTTGTATGGGCTTGGGGAGACAATTCCAGCGGCACGCTTGGCGACGGCACTTTGGTGGATCGACCAACCAATGTTCTGGTTGCAAACCTTACCAATGTGACGGCCATCGCTGCGGGTTGGTGGCATGGCCTAGCCCTCTCCAACGGCTGTGTTTACACCTGGGGCGCGAACACGAACGGTCAATTGGGGAATGGCATGACTGCCGACAGCAGTAATGTTGTTCTTGTCACCGGCATCACCAACGCCGTAGCCGTAGCGGGTGGCTGTGCACATAGTCTGGCGTTGCTTTCCGATGGCACGGTGCAGGCTTGGGGAGCCAATGATTCCGGACAGCTGGGAGATGGGACAACCAACCAATCCACCACGCCTGTGACGGTGGTAGGTTTGAGCAATGTGGTGGCGGTTGCCGCCGGTCAGTCCGACAGCGTGGCGCTGCTCTCTGATGGCGTGGTCGTTATCTGGGGCAACACCAATTATGGGCTGTCGGGTGGCAACAGCACCACACCAATAGTGCCACAACCCACGAACTATTTGACCTACTACTCTGCCCCGGCAATTGTGACCCAGCCGCAAAACTTCACCAACTTGATAGGTCAAAACGCGGCCTTTGGCGTTACGACCATAGGCACCATGCCCACGAGCTACCAGTGGTATTTCAATGCCACCAACTTGTTGGTGACCACCACCAATGGGATGCTGACATTAACCAATGTTCAACTCACCAACACCGGCGGTTATTTAGTAATGATAAGCAACAGCGTTGGGGTGGTGACAAGCTCGGTCGCCACGTTGACGGTTTTGGACCCTCTGGCGGACAATGATTACGACGGAAGGAATAATGGCCAGGAAATGTTGCTCGATGGCACCGATCCGCTCAATTCCGAAAGCGTGTTACCGGTGCAATTAGGTTCGTGGAATTTCTATGACACAAACGGCTGGACGGGTGATCAGGGCCAGATGCCCCTCTTCTGGACAAACATTTCGAGCGTGGGCTGCTGGAATGGTAATGCAGTTTTGATCGATAAAGGCACCAATAACCCGGCCTCACTCATCTATCGTGATGTGGAAACCAACGGCGATGCCAATATCAATTGCCGCAATGGCACCATTCAGTTTTGGTTTAGCTCCGACTGGAACAGCGCGACGACCAATGCGGGCACCGGCCCGGTAGTCGCCGGCCGGTTGGTGGAAATGGGGAATCAAAGCAGCAATGATTGGTGGAGCCTATTGTGCAGCCCGGATGGCACACAGATTTACTTTATTACCCAGACCAATGGGGCGGTGATGACAAATCTCGCAGCTACGGTCAACTGGATATCAAATCAATGGCATGAGATTGTTTTAACTTATTGCTTCACAAATTCATCGCTCTATATCGATGGCCAGGTAGTAGTAAGCAATGGACTGGGAGCAACCTATTATCCTGGCCCAACGATTCGGACCAATGGATTCTGCCTCGGCAGCGACTTGCAAGGAAACAACCAGGCGCGGGGCGAGTTCACCGAACTGGAAACATTTAACTATTGTCTTGCTGCGACGGAAATTACCAACGATTACCAATCAATGGTCGATGATTATAGCCAGTTGAATAATACCTATCGGAGTGCCCATACTGCGGACGTTGCGGCTGCTGTAGCAGCTTCTGGCGGAGGCGCTAATACAGAAGGAGTGACCATGACGGAGTCGTTCAGTGGGGGAGTACTTACGGTAAATCTAAGTGGCGTATCAGGTGCCGCGGCATATGATTTGTACTTTAGCGGAATAGTTTACAGTAAGGCTTCCCAAGAACCATACGGTGCAAACTGGGGACTCTACGCACACGGCAATCCCGGGCAGTCTTCATTTTCATTTCCGTTGTCTACATTTCCACCCATAGGATACTTCATCGTCGGATCCGGAGCGGACACTGATGGTGACTGGTTAACGGACGGTTATGAAGCGCTCATACCCCTGACTGAGATTTCAAACCCGGATACTGACGGTGATGGAATGTCAGACGGGTTGCAAATTGAACTTGGGAAAAAGCCGACGCAGGCAGTTCCCAACTATATCTGGTTTTCTACCACTCCTTAACGACGCCAAAATCGAGCACCAACACAAATTCTTATGAGGAAGTCCATATTATGGTACATAGGCGAAACACAACTGATTGACTGGGAAACGGTGCAACGGAACCGGGTGCGAATTCCATTCTTGCGGGAGAAGCAGGTTTTGGTATGGGCGGTTAGGCTTGTCTTGGCAGCCTATTTGCTGAACAGTTCGGTATCGCCAGTCCTAGCAGTCACCCATGACGACAGCGAAAGCATAATTCCCGAATTCTACGTAAGCTTCAAGGGAAATGGTGCCGGAACTCCGAAACTGGGGGTGAATTTCAACGCTTATCAGGTATATAACGGTAGCACGCCGAATCATTTGAGTGAATATATCGAAAGCGGTGAAACGAATGGAGATCCTAGTGGGGTTATCTGGACCAATTTCAGCGTATATGTGAAAAATGGGATGCCATTGGATTTGTATGGGGCACTCGTAGTAACCGGGCAAAATATCGGGGAATACAAGATATTCATCAATACGCCAGACACAAAATACCAATCCTATGTCAACGCGATTGAACAGCGGCTGATTGACCAGGTCGTTACCAGCGGCAGCACCTTGCCCGTTACAAATTATGTTTTGTTCAAGCGCGTGGGAGACAATGGGGGAGTGGCGGGAAAGGTTGCCTCTGTAATGCCGGGCTGGTTGAACTTCAAGCTGTCACTTGGCAATGGAAAATTTGGGGGTCCGTTGGGTTATCTTACGTTTTTGTGGGGAAACCAAATATCACTACCGGATACGTCACAGGAAGTCACCGTTACAAATTACGTAGACGATAACAATGTATCACACTCGCAGTTATATGCTCCTCAAATGAACATGGACATGTACTGGAGCAATACTTATACAGCCGGTGACGGATTTAATCAAGGAGCTTATATCATTAATTGTTTTGATAATGCATCTCAGGCAGGATCACCGACAACGTCTGGCGGTGTAAGTTATATAAACTATTCTGGCGTGACGCCGGCGATAAGCTATTACCTAAGCTACTCCAATAATCTAGCCGGCAGCTCCGATGCCATTTATAAAACAAAACTTAAACGGGTAGAAGGCAGTACAGTGATGGATGCGCTAGCGCAACAATTGATGAATGTATCACAAGGTGAATATTTACCATTATGTGTGCCGCCGGTTTGTTTCACTTTTGTAGATCCAATGAGTGGGGCAGAATGGCAAGAATGTACGCCTGGAAGTTGCCTTATACAATGGCTGGTTCTTCCATCCGTTTCGCAATCGGATTACTCATTTGACTGGGCGACAAACGGGATGACAGGCAGTCGCAATTGCAGAGGCGATGGGGTTGCCTACTATTGCGCTCCTGGCGCTAGTAGCCCCACAGAATATTATTCTACTAACATTGTCGGACTTGGTGCGTATGGGAGTTTTGGGCCGACTCGTGCCGACAGCGGTCGCTTGGAACTATCCAGTAGTTTCGATAACATTTCTTCAAGTAATCTGTTTTGGCCTGGTATTTCGATTCAACAGGATTCGGTAGGCACCCGAAGCAATTTTAACGGTTCGGCTACTTACTGCTTTAATCCGGGAAGCGGAAGTCATCTCAAACTGACAAACAATGTTGATCCGAATGGCAGCTGGACATGTTATGAGTACTATGACGATATCAACGAACGCGGGATGGTTCGGCGTATCACCAAGCCCTATACCAATTACCCCGCCACACCTTCCCCTCATTCAGCCGGTTCGTTGGTGACGGAATATACGTATACGAACAACTGGGATGGCAGCTTGACTCTACCGGCCCAAGTAGTCACTCGACTGAAGTCCTCCAGTTCCACCAATGATTCCACTAGTGACACAGTCATCTCCCGTACCACGTATGACTATTCTGCGTCCACGAATTCGGGTAGTGAAGTTGTTTATGCTAATATGGGGATTTGGATTACCGAGCGGCATGATTATTACGACGCTAATAACTATACTCGAACTGTTATCAAGCAAATCCGTCCAGATGCGGCTCGCATGATGGCTAACCTGCCTTTTTCCGTTGAAAATCCCGACGGTTCCAAGATTGCTTACAATTACGAAGCGGGAAGTTTGGATGTAAATGATAGTTTCACACCGAATACTAGTGTTACTCCAATAGTGATGTTGACGACTCCAAGCCTTTACCCGACGGCGGCCACTCGCGTTTGGAAAATATACTGTACTACAAACGCATCGGACCCCAATGCGGTAGCGTTATTCGGGGACAGCAGAATGGGTTTTGATGCCGCATATGCAATCCCTTTCAAGACTACCGCTGAACTTGAAACGCGAGATCAATATGGCAGGCTTGTCCGGGTGGATACAATCGCATGTAATGGTTCCAGTAGTGGAGTTGCCACTTTCAATTTTACTACTCCGATTCAATCCGAAAGACACGTCTACGATGCATCCGGTAATCTCACGGCGTCATACGAGTTGATCAGCGGTAATTGGGTACTAGTCTATGCGGCGGTATACACCGACTCTTCAGGAAATCCGACCGGGCGCAAGCAGTATGAACAAGATCGGACCGGCACCATCCGCCATTTCGTCTACGACGATTATGGGCGCGTTACAAACACGATTACGCTTCAGGCAAATACGGCACTTTTGGGCGGTCTGGTTCCCCCACAGACTCAAACCTTTTATACTTTTGACACAGATGGGCGGACACTGAGCACTATTGTGGGCACAAGCCCAACCGATCCGAATGCGCTCGTCACTTCAAACATCTATAATTTGGCGGGGCTGCCATTGCTGGAAGTTACCCCGGGCGGCTACGCCAAGACAAATGATTACTCCCACGAAGCGAGCCGCTATGTCACCGAAACCATGTTGGGACGTGGGAATGCGAGCTATAATCGGACCATAGTCACTTCCAATTATCTTGACGGCCGAATCCAATCCATATCCGGCACGGCGGTGGTTCCCAAATGCTGGTTATATTCAATTCAAGACCAAGGGACGGTGACGCTTTCCGACGGTTCGACGGCAAACGCCGGATTTCCCAGCACCACCGTCTCACAGGGGACCGCTGGCCCGGCGCCTACCAGTCGCACTATTGTGACGAACATGGACTGGCTCGGGCACGTTACCAATACAATCACCGCTAATCCTTCGGAACTCCCGGGCCCAGGAAACTTGGTGACTTCATACAATTACAACAATTTGGGGCAGTTGGTCAGCACAGTGGTGGGGGATTTGGCTCCAGTAGTAAACGTATATGACTCTTTTGGCCAGTTGTTCCGTTCGGGCATGAGTTTGAGCGGCAGTCTGACTGCTCTCAACCCAAGCTCGATGGACCGGATCAGCGAACAAAATACCGCTCTGATTCAGGACGCCAGCGGCGCTTGGTGGCAAGCCAGCACAAATATTGTTTATCCAAATAACAATAGCGCAACCCAACTGATAATAAATCAGACTTATAAAAGATGCGCCCCTGTTTTGACAACCATCCCCACATGGGATTTGGGTTTAGGGGATAGTGATACGTTTATATGGGATACGTGCGTATCAAACATTGATGCCTCGGGTAATTGGACCGTTGAAAATACTCTTTATGATCCGGAATATGCCCTTACCTACACCGAGGAGGATTCCAGTTTGACAGGTGGAGCATCAATATTAAGCGGCAACACAAGTGAAAGTACATATGGATGGGCCAGCAAGACACTTTCTGTAAACGGTGCTCAAGTTTACGGCGTTAATGCACATAATAATACGCAAACCTACTTGTCATATGATACTTACGGTCGGCAGACCAATTCAATTACTGGGATGCTGACTAGTACCTATGCGCAAACCAATTCTCTAACATATCGGCAGGGGTCGACTGAGGTCAACTGGCAACAAAACGGCGACAACACCTGGGTGGAAACCCTGTTTGATCCTGCCGGTCGGCTCGCTTCCAACGTGGTGTTTAACACGTCCTCATCCACGGCTCCTACGACCGGCGGCAAGGTTACCCAATGCGAATACAACCTCCGTGGGCAGGTGGTTCATGTATGGGGGAATGTCCCATATCCGTTGGAGAATCTTTATTACACAAATGGCATGGGCGGTGTTTACACACCCGAATTGGAAGGCCAGATATACGAGAAACGCCTCTTCGGTGGAGGGACGAGCTGGGCACCCAGCACCAGTTGGCCCGGAAGTTCGGCGACACCCAGCGATACCGAGACCTATTTATATAATGCCCAGAACGGATTGTTGCACACGAAGAACGGTAGCGTAGGTAATGATATATATACATACAACCAGAGAGGGAATTTATTGACTAGGACTACATCGAGAGGGGTGGAGACTCAATACAGCTACAATGAGGCCGCCGGCGCCAATACTGGCGAATTGATCGGCATCACGTACAGTGGTGATCCATCCGGTGTCAATGACCCTTCCATTTCTTATGCTTACAACCGGTTGGGAGTGTTAACCAATGTCACCGACGCCTGCGGAAGCCGTTCATATTATTATCGTTCAAGTGACCAGCAGATGGATCATCAAACCCTGCCTTCCATTTACGGCACCGGCTTGGAACTAGGACTCAATTACGACAGCCTTTCCCGAATCTCCGGCTATTGGCTGGGGACATCCGCTTCCAGCGCGCCGGTCTCAACTGTTTATAATTATTATGACACTGATGCGAGCGACCGCAGCGGCCGGCTCAAATCGATCAGTAGCCCGTTGTCCACCCCGTCGGGATCGTTCACTTATACGTATCTGCCGAATAGTCCCTATATTTCAAGCATCAGCGGGCCCTCACTGGGCGCGCGCGGGGCGCTGTTGCTAACCAATATTTATTCCATCACCACTAATATCCTGGTGACCTCCAGCAATTTGCTGGGTACGACCAACCTGGCCACGTACGACTGCCGTTATGATGATTTGCACCGGCTGCAAAAATTTGGCCAGTCAGGGTTGCTTTATTCGTATTATGGGGCCGGACTCGCTGCGGGTCTGGCATATGACGATCGAAATGAGTTGATTGGCAGCACCAATTATCTGACGGGTTCCCCGGACAGCATCAGCGGGAGCACGACCAAGCTGCCCCGCCGGGGTTTTTCTTATTCATACGACAACATCGGCGACCGGTCGGACACGGTTGTGGACACCGACCCACCTCTTCCTTACACGGTTAATAGTGGCTTGCAATACCATGAGCGCATAAATCCGGCCTTCGTGGAAGTTGATGGTCTGGTGAACGCGAATACCACTCTTACGGCAACTCGCGGGGGCAGTAAATTTAATTTAACTCAAGTCACTCTAGGCGCTTCGCAACTCGCCGTCGGCGGTTCCGCTTCTTATTTCTACGGCACCACCAACCGTTACAATAACGGTGCTGCAGTGCAGCCAATCACTTTGAACAGCACCCTGACCCTCAACAGTTCCACGGCGGCCACCGGTACCGAGACGCGGAACGTTGTCCTTCGTCCGATCTCTGAATACTTCGGCTATGACCAGTGTGGGGATCTTACCGTGGACGGCCTTTGGCAGTATACATATGACGATGAGAACCGCATAAAAAGAATCCAAACTTTGCCCGCATTGCTGGGCGTTTCGGGAATGCCAAACGTGAGCGTCAGCTTCCTCTACGACTTCCTGGGTCGGCGGGTGCAAAAGACGTTATCAAACTACGTGAATAGCGCGTGGGTTGCGGCTTCCACCAATGTCTATGTGTACGACGGTTTGAACCTGATTGCCGATTACAGCAAGGGTGGCAGCGGAACGCTGACGCTCAACAACAGCTATTATTGGGGACTGGACAAGAGCGGCAGCATGCAGGGGGGGGGCGTTGGCGGTCTGCTTGGGATGGTCACCCATGCTACATTTCCGCTTGGAAAATACGCCGCCCTCAACGACCCTTGGGGAAATGTGGTGGGAATGTTTGATTTGGCCGTGGGGATTCCGGTGGCGGAATATGAATATTCGCCATTTGGGGAGACATTGCGAGCCATGGGCACGATGGCCACGAACAACCCGTTTGGATTCTCCACCAAATATCACGATCAGGAAACAGGGCTGCTCAACTTCGGTTATCGTTATTACAGCCCTGGTTTGGGCCGGTTTATGAATGGTGATCCCAAGGATGAACTGGGCCGACTCGAAATGTTAGCCCCCTTGCAGGCTGGTGGGATGCCGGTTTGGAGTTACATCGATGCTTTGGTTGGGTCGCCTGGAAAAAGCCCCGATTTGACTCCGAGTACTCCCGCTGGTCTCGCGCAGAGCAATGAACGACAGGACGGGGGTTTTCACAATAGCACATCACCTGGCAATATCTTTGATCACCGCAAAGATAGCGGTTCATCCGGTGGAGGAAACTATCGCCCCGGGCCTCCCTACCGGCCGTCGCTGGCCGGGGCGGACAATCCTTATGGTTTCGTAGGAAATAACCCATATGGTGGGATTGATCCTTTGGGGCTTTGGACTTGGGGCGGGGTTATGGATTCGGTCTCCGATTTCTTTGGCTTTGGGGATTACCAGTACGGCGCAGAAAACACGATGGCGAGCACATTTCCGAACATTACTGGCTCGACTTATACTTCAATGAACCCGGGATTTGGTTTTCAAGGAGAAATGGGTTTTTATACTTACGATGCGGGTACGCCATTTGATGGATTTATTGATTTTGAATCTAGTGCATACAACTCATTTTTGAATGGATATTCGGAGCAGAATGGGTATGCAAAATTTGATGCAACGGTTGACGTTTTGGAATATGATTTTAACATAGGAGTGCAACGGGTTGGAGAAACGGCCCTAAACATTGTAGGAGCTGGATTAGATGCTGCTGGACAAGTAGCCATGTCCTACCCACAATCAGCAGAGATTGCGCCTGAACTCCAAGCTACTGCAGCTTTTTTCAAGGATCTTGCACCTGCTACTAGTATCGTGGCTGAGACAGCACCAGCCGCAGAGGAAACAGCAGTTGCAACCGAAACTACACAGATAGGGGCAGGAGCGCCCGATTTTATCGTAACACCAAATGGTGAGGCTATTCCCGTGCCAGGAGGGGCAGTGGGGCCAACGCCAACCCAAAGTCCTGGATTCCAGTTTAACGGTGGAACAGGGGGGAACGGACTTGCGCCGAATGTGACAGATGTGCGTATAATGGAGCCCAACGCCCAGAATCCAAGTGGCTACGTAAATTACGGTAGCCAACAAGTGAACGGAGGTTGGCAAAGCGTAAATCCCTACACTGGGCAGGCCATATCGCCTACGAGTCCGTGGTGGCATATCCCAATTAACCAATAATTAACCAATTCCACTTATGACAAAAGAACAGATGATTCAAGAGAATGGGAAGAAGCTACTGCTGGAGATACGTGGTGCACGGCTCTCATCAGTGCAGTTTGTGCTTGATTACCTGATCTTGGGTTTTGACGAAAAGGGTGCGCTTACGACACTTGTATGGCCCGAAATAATTGAAAAAGGGGCGACGCTGACATTCGGAATGACAAGGTATCGAGACAGCCTGTGCGCACTCATTACGAGGATAGTTGAAAATGTGGAAATCGCTAGCGACGAAACGATGGTAATTACCTTTGATGACGGAACCCGGCTGGCAATACCACTACACAGTTATAAAGAGGGAGGTGAGAGGGCAATCTTTACGGCGCCAAAAAATCGGCTCTTTGTTTGGTAATCAATGAATCGAATATTTGCCAGCCTGATCACGCTCATTTTGGCCGGATTTCTTGCCGCAGAGGCGGGACAGCCGAGCAAGGCGGGCTGAATTCATGCAAATCTGAAGACCCACCTCGACGACGATGATCGGATGTAGATGTGGGATTGCTCTTTGTTGTTGATGTGATTCGCGCCCAAGAATAAGTACGCACATATGGAGCACCTTAAACCGCAAAGATTCTGAATTGATCGGTGTGATATACAGGCGGAACCGGAATGGTAGCATACGTGAATTCTGATTAAAACTATGAAATATCCAAACAGGTATCATGGCAAATTATATACGCATATTCTTATCTTTTGTGCTCTCTTCTGGCAGAAAACGGTTTTTGCCGGTTTGCAAATAACCGTTACGGAAGCGGTTCAGGGCGGGACTATTCCAGTCACTAACCAGCTTGTCACCAAAATTCAGGCCAATGCTGTGCGCCGGGATATTGGCTCGACCATGAGCCTGATCACTTTTTCCGATAAGCCGGAGCAGATTCAGCTTTTTCACCAGACCAAAACCTTTCAACGGCTCATGAGTGAATCCTCGTCAACCAATGACGACTCCGAAACGGCATCACCTATAGCGGCAGGCCAAACAACTTTTGACGGCGCCCCGGCTGCTCTATTCTGTTGGACCAACGGTCCGGAGCATGGCCAGATTTGGGCCGTTCCCTGGGACAAATATTCCAAACTGCCAAAGGGCGGGTCTGCAAACCAAACGCATCAGGGCTCTTTTTCCATCAAACCCACTGTAGGATCCGTTTTTGGCACAAATTATATTGTTGTTGGCACGGAGTACTTAATGGTCAGTCCGGTCGCGGTTCCCATGACCACCGGAACGAATATTTTAGAATCAGGATTTACAAACTTGTCCTTCACCGTTTCCACCAAGCTGATCTCCATCACAGAAACCAACTTCAGCTCCTCTGAATTTGAAATTCCCAGCGATTACACGGATGCGACCGGCCAGCCCCAACAACCTGTCCAACCCAATGTTGACGTTCTCAATAACGATCTAATGAATGCGAACAGGTTGGAAGCTTTTCGCAAAGGATATGAACAGGGCAAGCCGGTTTTGATTCAGCCGCAATGGACAATCCACCCCGCTTCCTGGAAACAACTTTCAAATAGCCCGGCAAGTATTGGAACCAACGTCGCAATTCACGCGTGGTAAACTTTTGTACGAGTTTTGTGGGGAGTATTGCCAAGCATGTAATTCAAGCCGGCACTGCATTGTTTCTGGGAGCACTCAGCAGCAGCGCGACTACTTTCTTTAACCTGCATAATTTCGACAGCACCAATGGGGCAACTCCAGAAGCCGGCCTCAAATAGTGGCTTTCTTAGCTTGGCGACCTCCAGCGACTGCCGCAGCACCTGCTGGAAGTCCGTGACGTCCGCGTTGATTTCAATGCCACCCGGATAGAGGGTCTTGGCCAGCGCGCCGACCTCGTGGCCTTGGTCGAAGATGGCCTGCGTGGTGGCGTCCGGCTCGGGGATTTGATCCTTGGCGTTGTAGTGGTGCCAGAGCAGCTTCCGACACTGGATGCCCGACAGGATTTTGACTTGGAGATGTAGGGCTGCGCCGTCAGGGCAGAGGTGATTAAAGCTGTGCGTGCCATGACGTATTGAGTCACGTTTCCGGATTCAGTTCAAGCTGCTGGTTTCACCGAGGACGAACACGCAACGGAGCTTGTCGCCACGCCAATCGATAATATTAAACTCACCACGTTCAATCTTGATGCCGCCTTCGACGAGTAGTTTACGGATTTGTTTGGCGGCTGCAGGCCGGTCGGCAGACAGCTCAAACGTGGTGCGTGTCAGCTTCATAATCCACACCGGGTGCGCTTCTTCGCGTTCGATGCGCATGACGTTAAATCCAGCTATGGCGAGGATGTGTTCGATTCGGGCAGGCCAAAAACGTTCGTCTTCAAGTACGTCGGCGATGGCATCCAATGACGGAACAGTGTCGAGAATTTCCGGCGGCAACGGGTTTGGTTCGTGATTAAGGGTAGTTTTTTGTTGGCGAGACTTCATGGGTGTTCCAGATTTAGTGGATTTACTTGTATAGGAGGGCATCGGGCGGCAGAAGCCCGTTCACCGCACATTATTATTTCTGGCCGATGTCGTTGCCCAGCTTGGCCAACGCCTCTTTTTCATACCCGGCATCGATGTACTTTCCGTACCTGCTAAGGATTAGCTGGGCATCAGTGTGCCCCTGCCATTTGGCAATCAGGCGGATTTCCATCCTCTGCTCGATCAAGTGGATGATAAGTGTGCGACGCAAGGAACGGATGTCGACGGAGGCAAACCCCAGATTATTACAGGCCGTTGCTAGTGCCTTGCGCGGATTGCGCCAGTCAAAGACAGGCAATCCCAGCTTCAGGCGCGGTTGGATTTCGGCGCGGATAAATTCCTTGGCCCACGGGTAAATGGGGACGTTATATTGTTTGCGGGTCTTTTGCCGGATGAACACAATCTCGCCTCCCTGCCAGTCCACCGACCCGCCGGTGAAGTCTTTGGCTTCGGCCTGTCCAACGCCCAGCAACAGCATGAATTTGAGTTCCAGATAGGACTCTTTGTTCCCCTGTTTCCTCACCTCATCCAGAACCCGATCTGCTTCCGCCCACTTGAGCTGGGTGCGGTTGATCGGTTCCGTTTCCTCCCGTTTGACCAAATCGATCGGATTACGGGGGATAAAATCTTCTTCCTGCGCCAAAGCGAAAGCGTCGTGCAGGGTGCGCCAGATGGCCTCATTAATGGTCTGTCCCTTGAGGCGACGGCGGCCTTTGTCGTCCTTGTCCGCCCGCGCCTTGGCCAGATAAATGCGAATGTCCTGTGCCTTGTATTCCGTCACAGGCCGGTCGGTTTTCACATACCGTCGAAGCATCGTCAAATACGTATCAAATTTGATCTCCGTGCGTTCTTTTAATCCCGCCCTGCTGTTCCGCCAGCGGTTGAGCAATTCATCGAGGGTGGGTACTGCGCCGGTGGGGGAGGGGTTGGCGGCAGGCGTAGGCATGTCCGTCGGCGTAACTGCCGTGTCTGCGTCGACCAAGACCTGCCGGACGCGCCGCAGGGGGACATCTTTCCGGACGGGGGTGGTCTTGGGCAGGGGTTGTTCCTTCCCCTCCACGACGAGGAAAATCTCGTGATTGCCGTTGATATTGGAATCCATCATGGCGACCTTGGCGCGGGCGACCGCCAATTCCGGCGTCCGCAGCCGTTGCCATACTACCTTACCGCCCCGCCGTCCGACAAACCAAAGTTCGCCGCTATGGACGTGGCGGTGGATGCACCGGTCGACCCGCCGGAAGCGCCCGGTGTTAGGCACTTTGTTAGGCGGAGTGTTAGACAGCGGGGGGTGGATGCGGGAAAACGCGTCGTTTATTGGGGCATTTCGCCGGGAGCCATAATCCGTGTGAAGGATATGCTCTACCACTGAGCTAACCGCGCGGCCAGTTTGACGTTCGTTCACTGTTGGGGTGTGAACGTCATTTTGCGAGTATTTCAAAAAAGGTCCCGCTCGGCAATCCGATTTTGAACGGCTTCGTTAGGCGTCACGGGAGGGTTATACCCCATAGCGTTGGACCGCCCTGGCGTGTACAGTCACCACGGCATGAACATCATTAGGCTGATACTTATTGTAGCCCTCACCGGGGTTGCCGGATGTTCCCATCCGGGGATTAAAGGCGATGGGGAGATCCAGAGCGACACCCGCTCAATTTCCGGTTTTTCTAAAATTGTGGTCACGGGTGATTACCAGATCGAATGGTCCGGCGGCAAACCCGCGCTCAATATTTCCGCCGACCAAAACCTTCTTCCCCTGATCGAAACGGTCGTCAGTGGCGACACCCTGCACATTGACTCGAATGAAGCCCTCGCCCCGACCAAAGGCATTGTCATCACCCTCTCCGGCGCATCTCTGGCGGTCGTGCGGTTGGATGGGGATGTTCGTTTCGAAGCCCACCAGGTCTCCGGTCATGACCTGAAGCTTGAATCCACCGGGACGTCGGACATCAGCGTTGACGGTTCGGTTGTGAAACTGGAAGCGAACCTGGCTGGAGCCAGCAAGCTCAATGCGAGATCGTTGCGGACGCAAACCGCCACCCTCTCGCTGCTCGGCGCTTCCGATGCCGATATCACCGTTACCGACACCCTGAAGGCGTCCATCATGGGCGCCGGCTCGCTGACCTATTCCGGCAACCCGGCATCGGTGGAGAAGAACATCACCGGCGTGGGGAGCATTCGCCCCCGGTGATTCCGCTGGTGATAAAAATGTCGCGTTGACGTGCGGGGAACGTAACGCATCTCGCGTAATAAAAACATATTATATAACGGAACTGCGGCGCTTGCCGTCGTCATTTTGCGTTCCGCTTTCAAGTACAAAAGTGAAATCCAAGCTTGCATTTTGCCGCCGGGCGGGTATCTTCACCGGCTCGCCTCCGGAAAAGCCGGCGGCACAAAACAGACAATTTTATGGCAGTTCCAGCTAACGACCTTCGCCGCGGCATGGCGGTCCAATACAACTCCGATATCGCGGTGGTGCTCGATGTGCAGCACCGCACGCCCGGCAACCTCCGCGCCTTTGTGCAGGCCACCCTGCGCAGCATCAAGACCGGCAAGTCCTCCGATGTCCGCTTCAGCTCCACCGAGAAGGTCGAGGTCGTCCCCATGATGACCCGCAAGATGGACTTCAGCTACATGGACCAGACCGACTTCGTCTTCTCCGACCCGGAGACCTACGAGACCGTCACCGTCGCGCCCGAGATCGTCGGGGACGCCAAGAACTACCTCGTCGAGAACACCTCCGTCACCGTCACCTTCGTCGACGAAAAGGTCGTCACCGTGGAACTGCCGGCGAGCGTCGCGCTGCTGGTGGTGGACGCCCCCGAGGGCATCCGCGGCGACTCCGCCAACAACGTCCAGAAGGCCGTCACCATCGAGACCGGCGTGACCGTGCAGGTGCCCCTCTTTATCAAGACCGGCGAGAAGATCAAGATCGACACCCGCACCGGCAAGTACATGGAACGCGCCTGAAACGGCGATAATCCCCAATGTCCCTCGCAGAAGCCCGCATGATGCGGGCTTTGCTTTGTTCAGAAATATTCATCTTCCGCGAGAAGTTGCTTTCCAAGCCTTGCTTGGATGATTAAACTTCGCCCGTGCCAGACCCTGTTCCAAAGGGAGAAAGAATCTATCGCGGCATACCGGTCTCCGCCGGAGTCTGCCGCGGCAAATTACTCGTCATTGGCCGGGCAAAGGGCGGCATCCCCAAACGTTCGATCCCCGATGACCAGCTCGGCGCCGAGCTGAGCCGCCTCGAGCACGCGCTCATCCAGACCCGGCACGACATCCTGGAGGTCCAGCGCAAGGTCAACGCCAGCGTGGGCGCCCAGGAAAGTTTGATCTTCGACGCGCACCTGCTCCTGCTCGAGGACCCCATCCTCATCGAGGAGGCCACGCGCATGATCCAGCAGGACAAGGTCAACGTCGAGTACGCCTTCCACGCCGTCTCCGAGAAATACGCCTCCGCGCTGGCCGCCATCGAGGATGAATATCTTCGCGAACGCGCCGCCGACATGCGCGACGTCGCCGGGCGGGTGCTGAACAATTTGCAGGGTCAGGCGCATGGCCCGGATCTCCACGCCCTGCGCGAGCCCTGCATCATCATCGGCCACGACCTCACGCCCTCCACCACCGCGCAGCTTGACAAGGTCAAGGTCCTCGGGTTCGCCACCGACGTCGGCAGCCAGACCTCGCACACCGCGATCATGGCCCGTTCCATGAAGATCCCCGCCGTCGTCGGCCTCAAGAACCTCAGCGAGGTCCTCGAGGACGGCGAGTACGCCCTGCTGGACGGCTATAACGGCGTCATCATCGTCAACCCCACCGACCAGACCCTTTTTGAATACGGCCAGATCATCCGCCGCCAGGTCACCCTCGAGGAAAAGCTCCGCGAGATGCAGAGCATGCCCGCCGTCACGCTCGACGGCCATCGCGTCATCCTCTCCGCCAACATCGAGCAGGCCGCCGACGCCGAGAGCGTCATCAATTACGGCGCCGATGGCGTCGGCCTTTTCCGCACCGAATATCTTTTCATCAACCAGAACACGCTGCCCACGGAGGAAGAGCAGTACCAGGCCTACCACGCCGTCGCCGCGCGGCTCAAGCCGCACCCGGTCACCATCCGCACCCTCGATCTCGGCGGCGATAAGTTTCTCACGCACCTGAATGTCCCGCGCGAGATGAACCCCTTTCTCGGCTGGCGCGCCATCCGGTTCTGCCTCCAGGAACGCGACATCTTTCGTTCCCAGTTGCGGGCCATCCTCCGCGCCAGCGTGGAGGGCAATATCAAGATGATGTACCCGATGATCTCGGGGCTGGATGAAGTCCTGCAGGCCAACGCGTTTTTCGAACAGTGCAAGGTCGAGCTGCGCGCCGAGAACGTGGCCTTTGACGAGAACCTGGCTGTCGGCGTGATGATCGAGATCCCCTCGGCGGCGGTCATCGCCAACCTGCTGGGCAAACACTCCAAATTTTTCAGCCTCGGCACCAACGACCTCATCCAGTACACCCTGGCGGTGGACCGGTTGAACGAAAAGATCGCGCACCTCTACGAGCCCACGCACCCCGCCATCCTGCGTCTCATCAAGACCACCGTGGACGCCGCCCACCATAACGGCATCCACACCTCCGTTTGCGGCGAGATGGGCGGCGACCCCATCATGACGGCGCTCCTGCTCGGCCTGGGCGTGGATGAACTCAGCGCCGCGCCGCCACTCTTGCCCTCCATCAAGTTCCTCATCCGCCATCTCAAGCTCTCCGAGGCCAAGGAACTCGCCGAATTTGCCTTGAACTGCGATTCCAGTTCCGAAATCCTTGCCCGCGCCAAAGTCCTGGCCAAAGCCGTCGCGCCGTACCTGCTCGAAGGCAAAATTTAACCGTCCCTCGCCCATCCGATGGGAGAGGGTGGCCGAAGGCCGGGTGAGGGTAGGTTTACCGACCCTGCCAATTGGAGAAAATTACCCGGACATGGACAATCTCGTGAAGTTCCTATGAAAATCATCATTCTCGCCGCCGGTTACGCCACGCGGCTCTATCCGCTCACCCTCACGCAGCCCAAGCCGCTCCTGCCCGTCGCGGGCAAGCCCATGGTCGACCATGTGCTGGACAACCTCGCGCCCATCGGCGGCATTGACCAGGTCTGCGTCGTCACCAACAACAAGTTCGCCACTCACTTCCAAACGTGGGCCGACGATTACCGCGCCAAAAAATCCAAGCTCAACATCACCGTCATCAACGACGGCACCACCGACGAGACCAACCGCCTCGGCGCCATCGGCGACATCAATTTCGTCCTCGACAGCCAAAAGATTGACGACGACATCATCGTCGTCGCCGGCGACAACCTGTTCAGCGAGAAACTGCCCGCGTTTGGCGAATTTTGCCGCGCCAAGAATGCGCCCGTGCTGGGCGTCTACGACGTCAAGAGCCTCGACGAGGCGAAGAAATACGGCGTCGTCAGCGTGGATGGCGAGCAGCGCCTCACCAAGTTCGAGGAAAAACCTCCGCAGCCGGAAAGCTCCTTCATCGGCATCGCCCTCTATTACTATCCCAAGGCCGTCCTGCCGCTCATCCGGCAATACCTCGCCGAGAAGAACAACCCCGACCAGCCCGGCCGGCTCGTGCAATGGCTTTACCCGCGCACGCCCTTCTACACTTGGACCGTCCCCGGCCTGTGGTTCGATATCGGCTCAAAAGAGACCTTGGAAGAGGCGAACAAAATATTCGCCAAGCACTGAGCTTCGGCGGCCTGGGATCGTGCGCAAGCACCGAGTCCCAAATGTGGGTTTCTTGCATACATGATTTGCCGTCTTGAAAATTTGATTTAGAATGGCATCCGTAACGATGTCGCAAATAGACAACGGTAAATTTCAAGCTGCCTTGAACGGGAACGGGAGACAGAAAATTCTTCTTCCAGTTCCTGCTTTCAAAGCCGCGTCGCTTTTCAGTGGGATTGGTGGTTTTGACCTTGGTTTTGAAAAAGCGGGTTTTGAAATTACGTTTCAATGCGAAATAAATGACTTCTGCCGAAACATTCTGCAAGAACACTGGCCACACATCACCTGTCATGAAAACATTAAAGAACTCCGCGCAACTGACATTCCCCAGTCCGATGTTTGGGCAGGTGGATTCCCCTGCCAAGACGTCTCGTTGGCGCGAATGGGCCACCGACCAGGGCTTAAAGGGAAACGATCTGGATTGTTTTATGACTTTGCTCTCCTCATTGGAGAAGCACGCCCCAGAGTTGTATTGCTCGAAAACGTTGCGGGCCTCCTTAGTTCGCACGGAGGAAAAGATTTTGCCATTGTCATCCAAACGCTGGCCGAGCTCGGGTATTCTGTCGGCTGGCGTGTGCTTAACAGCAAAAACTTCGGAGTCCCCCAATCACGCCAGCGAGTCTACATTGTTGGGTGTTATCGAGACATCGATGGTCCCGGAGAAATACTTTTTGAACCCGAACGCAGCACGCGGAATGCTGAGGAGGGCGAACCGGATGAAGAGGCCGCTCTTTCACCATTTAAGAAAAGCATTGGAGATCCTAGCGGTTTCGGACCAGTCGTTCAATCCATTGCCTACTGTCTCTACGCTTGTTCTGCACGACACACCGGAACCGATTGGAGCCGAACTTACGTCCAATACCCGCGCAAAGGCCAAGTCCGAAGGCTCACGCCGAAAGAGTGTGAAGGGATAATGGGTTTTCCTATTGGCTGGACAATTCCAACGAATGGCAAATATCGTGGTGATGATTTAGATTCGCTCCGTTACCACGCTTTAGGTAATGCAGTAACGCCACCAGTTGCCGAATGGCTTGCAAACCGAATTCGAATTCATCTAGCAGCGCGACAATCAGCAGTAGTATAACCATTTGATTACAAGGACTTACCGTCTAAGAAGCGATTTAACTCATCAAGATATTTTGGCGATGGCCATAGCATTTCATTCGCTGGAAGATTTTTACGTGGTATGGGACCAACAAGCGCTTGAAACGGTTCGAGGTTAAAACCAACTTTTTTAGTTTCAGTGCGAACAGGTTCTGGAATTGAAATGATGTAAATATTTTCAGTTTTATCGAAAGAAAGCCGGAATAAACCTGCGTCAAACGCCCAATGATTTTGTTTGCTTAAGCAAAGCCCGTTTTTTGTCCCATCAAGATCAAACCGACTCCAGGGCAAAATATGAGCGGCATCAACGCCAGAGGTAGCCGTGGCTTTTGTGCGAGGCAGTCTCAGGCCGGAAAACAAACAGCGCGAATCGTAGGCTTCTTTAACTTTTCTGCGAAATGACGAGGCTGAATGACCCCGCACGGCGGAAAGCCTCCATTGCCGAACGCGCTCGACGCGTGCTTCGGCCGGGTCAATATGAACTTCTTCATCGAAATCCTCATCTGTGATTTCTGCGGAAACATCGCCAATGGATGGAGTGCTTGCAGGACTAAGTTTGAAATGAGCCTCAAGCAAGGGAAGCATATCACCCTCTGGCTTTCCAAGCGCCATGTGGAGCATGGCAGTTGAATTGGCTAATTCTAATTGTGTGGAAGCAACTGACGTAAAAATAGTAGCGTGCATTCGTACGGCTTCAGCTAATTTATCTGTTTTTGTGGCTGCCGCAGTCCATACACGAACCACCCGGGCCATGCGTTCGGCAAAACTTATGTCGAGCCGAACATCGTCATCGTTTTCCAAACGCACCGTAACCGGCCGCACAATGACTCTGTCGACCATGCGAACCACATCAATCCGCACTGTTTGAACCACAAACTGTTCCCAACGCAATAGATTTGCTCCATGCGTTTCGTGCCGTTCGCGACGAGGTTTTGGCAACATCATCGCGCCTGCGATTAATGATGCGGGATGAGAATTGCGAACGTTTGGGTTCTCAAGCCGAATGCGCGGCTTGCCATCTTTTAATAGACATTTGCTGTAAGCGTTAACAACAACTGCTGGAAGAATCTCGATGAATATTGGCAAACCAAAAACATCGCTGAGATGCAACTTGCCTTGCGTGCCTGCAAGTTCATATTCGCCACGGCCACCGCTAGGACGAAGTGCAATGTTCATACCTTGTTGAGCTAGAGTATATTTTATGCAATCTGCTGACAAGCTTATCGTTTGTGATTTGCTAGCGCGGCCTGAATTTTTCGGAGACAGGACTCGCCACGCTGGGCTAGATCATGTTCCCAAATCCGAACAACCCGCCAGGCGAGTTTGCGTAGCTCGCGCTTTACGCGGCGGTCGCGTGTCTTATTACGAACTATTTTTTTGTCCCAATACAATTTATTGGAACGCGGGCGGCGATAGCACTTTGGGCAACCGTGCCAGAAACAACCATCCACAAAGACCGCGACTTTCTGCTGGCGAAAAATAAAGTCCGGTTTACCAAACACCGGCTGATGCCGACGCCAGCCAGTAATTCCATGTTTTCTGAACAATGCGGTCATTTTTAATTCCGTGTCTAGATTGCCTGTTGAGCGGATTGCCGCCATTATTTGCGACCGCTTTGATTTGGTAAACACGTCTGCCATAGCTTGATTCTATTTTCTTTCCGCGTAGGTGTCACGCTGCCGTAATTTTAGAATCCGTTAAATTATATATGGTTTTTTGCGGGGTGATT
>Ga0206874_1038_pt1 | contig 29486 bp, 26 predicted proteins | sample Alteio_BWOrgCont_12_FD_152629 | JGI IMG/M metagenome (GOLD analysis project Ga0206874, IMG submission 152629) | Enriched cells from forest soil in Barre Woods Harvard Forest LTER site, Petersham, Massachusetts, United States -... | ecosystem: Environmental > Terrestrial > Soil > Temperate forest >...
GGGAGCTCGTCAAGGAATTCTTGGGGGCAATCGATCCGGCGCCGTCAATGGTATGGGACCTGGGAGCCAACACCGGCGAATTCAGCGAGATCGCGACGTCGATGGGGTTTCAGACCGTCGCCTGGGATATCGATCCGGCGGCGGTGGAGAAGAATTACCTTTCGAAGCGCGGCGGGGGGGCGGATGCTGCCGCTCGTCCAAGATTTGACCAATCCAAGCCCTGCTATCGGATGGTCATTGCGCGAGAGAGAATCTTTCTTGGAGCGCGGCCCGGCGGATGCAACCATGGCGCTCGCGCTTATCCACCATCTGGCGATCGGCAACAACGTCCCGCTTGCGGACATCGCAGACTTCCTCTGCCGGGTAGGTGAATGGCTCGTGATCGAGTTTGTTCCGAAGGAGGACTCCCAGGTGAAACGGCTTCTGGCGACTCGAGAAGACGTGTTTCCGAACTACGATTCTGAGGGCTTCGAATCGTCGTTCAGGCGCCGGTTCGATATTGTGCGGGTGGAACCGATACCCGAAACGTATCGCAGCCTTTACTTGATGAAAAGGCGGCCAGGTCAGTGCTGAACCGCCCCTTCCATCCCATCCTTTTCGCGCTCTATCCCGTACTGGCCTTGTATTCGCTGAATACTGCCATCGTGCCCCTTGCGGACGTGCCGGTTCCGCTGCTTATCACGCTCGCCGGATCGAGAGGAATTCCGTCGATGTAGTTTGCCGCCAACCGGTTAAGACGGACGTCGACCCGGCTCATAAGTACCAACGGGGCGAGGAAATGCTGGCAGAACTGGCGATAGGCGCCCCAAGGCATTCCCAGCGCATAGGGTTCGAAAGAAAGCGAGTCGATGAGCAGCGGCTTTCCGCCGTGGAACTGAATGTTGTAGGCGCTGGCATCCTTTAAGCTCATGCCGCGCTCGACCGAGCGCCGCTGAATATCCAGCGTCGTTAGGGCGGCATCCTTGAGCTGGCTAAAGCACCACTCATAGGGGTAGGAGATCGTCCGGACAATCTCCGGCTGGAGAACGGCGGCAGCAAAACCGTTTTGGGCGTATTCCAAGCCGAGTTCGGTATGCGGAATGAGAAGGCGCGCCTCTACCAGTTCCTCAAAGAGGCCGGATGTAGAGAGCAGGTTTAGCGCATCAATATAGGGAGCGTTGACCTGCCGAAGCAGTACCCCGTCCCTACGATACACAAAGCCGCTCGGATCTCGAAAAGATGCGCCTAGACGATCCTCAACCGACATGCGCAGCGTCGTCGCCTTTGTGCGGACTGAATCGCTTGACAACAGCCGCTTTGAAGTTGCTAATCGCAGTTTTTGCCATGAACGCCGCACCGAGCACGCTCGCGAAGAGGATCTGCAGCAGATAGCTCCCTGATCCCGGATCGATGTACGCATTTGCGGATTGGCAAATGGTCATCAACGCAACGCACGCAAGAGCAAGGCTGGCAAACCGGTTAAGGAATTTCATGGTTCGATTGGATGGACGCATCTCTTAACCAGAGTGTTTAACGCAACGGGACATTTGGCGGTTAGAGTTCTCTTAGGTGCCTTAAGGAGTTTCTAAGAATTGAAACATCCATACCGAATTCGTAGGCTTCCTTCGTCAAGAATCGCAACGGAACTGCATCGGCACGTCCTGCCGGCCATGTGGCGCTCAATCGGGATTCGGGACTGCCCCAGCAGTAGCCTGAATACCCGCCGAAGGACGGCACAACCGCGAAGTAGCTGCCAGTTTCCGCGAAAACCGTCCGAAACATCGCGGAGATATGGTCGAGCGAATAGGGGCAAAACATGAGGTTGTCCGCTTGAGTGACCACAAAACCCGATGGATTGAGTATTCGGCGGCAATCCGCGTAGAACTCCGCCGTGAAGAGCTGGTCGCTCAACCCGCCGTCCTCCTCTTCGTACACATCGGTGCTGTCGACTACGATGAGGTCGTACCGATCGGATGTTCGCTTTACAAACTCAAAGGCATCGCCGACGTGGAGTTGAACTCGAGGATCGTCAAATGCGCCCGCGCTGACAAAGGCCAGGTGAGCCTTCGACTCCTCGATCACTCCGGCATCGATCTCCGCCATGTCGATGCGCTTGATTCCAGTGTGCTTGCAGATTTCACGCAGCACACCGCCATCCCCGCCGCCAATGACCAACGCCGACTCAGGGGCGGCCATCGATAGAAGACTCGGGTGGACCAAGAACTCGTGGTAGGTCCCTTCGTCCAACTCCGTTAGCTGAATGTGACCGTCCAAGGTCAGAATCCTTCCAAATGCCTCGGTGTCGTACACATCGATTGTTTGGAAAGGAGTCTCTACGTGCCGAACGTGGGCTTGGATCTCGACCGACAAGGCCAGCTTGTCGCTCCGAATTGGGATCGTTAAATACTGCTTGCTCAATCTGGTCCCGCTGAAGGGCATCAGTGTACACACATTGTTTATCGAGATGCGGCTATCATAAACCGAGCTGGACGACGGGGTTCTGCATTTCTATGGCAACAATCAGAGAGGTAGCGAAAGCGTGCGGCGTGTCGACCGCAACCGTGTCGCACGTCCTCAACGGACGTTATGAGCGAGTGGGCGAAGAAACACGCGTCCGCGTTCTCGGCAAGATGCGGGAAATGGGTTACCGCCCGCCGCCGATGGAAGAGCGGCAGAAAGCGATCAATACCCGCAACCTGGGATTACTCGTGGCAGACCTCAGCTACTCCCCGATTTTCACCAACTCTTACTTCGCGTACGTCTTGGACGGAATCCTCGAGGCGTCGGGATTGCAGGGCTGGAGCACGACGATCATCATTCAGCGCATGTGGCACTCGAACATTGGCCAATCGATTCGCCGCAACTACGACGGCCGCTGCGACGGCCTCCTTCTACTCGCCCCCGAGTCGGAAAGCGAGACCGTAAACCTTCTCCACCAGCGTGGCGTGCCCATGGTCATGATCGGGGCCACCTCATGGCTGAAAGAGATTTCGAGCGTGGACATCGACAACCGCGCGACGGCCGCTGCCGCGACTCAATACCTTGCCGAAAGAGGGCATACGCGAATAGGCTACGTCGCCGCCGGCTACCGAAGCATCAGTTCCCGCGAACGCGAAGAAGGCTACCGGCAGGCACTGGCCGCAGCGGGAGTGGAATCGCGTCCGGAGTGGATCTTCAACCGTTGGGACCTGCGCGACGAATGGCCCCACGGCCTGGTCGAGGCTTACCTCGCGATGTCCCCAGCGCAACGCCCAACCGCGTTCGTCGGGTGGAACGACCTGTTGGCGTCTGGCATCGTGAACGCCTTTGCCTCCCGCGGCGTGTTTGTACCGAAGGACGTTTCGATCGTCTCGATCGACGACGGGCCTGAGGCGTCGAAGTGCATCCCTCCTCTCACGACCTTTCGCCAGCCGCTTCAATTGATCGGCAAGCGATCGGTGGAGCTGCTGATCGACCATATTGCCGATGGTGGGCGCTTCGCGGAAACGGTCCGCTTCTCAACTCATGTCGTCGAGAGGCAGAGCGTCGCTACCCTCAAGAAGAGCTAAACCGGCCATTTGCCGATCGCGTGCTGAAGGGTAGCCAGTGCGTTGTTCAGCGCCGCAACCGAGTTCACCTGATCCGTCTGAGCCTGCACCAGCGCGGCCTGGGCGGTGATAACCGTTTGGAACAAGGCCACGCCCGCCCGATAGCTTCCCATCGCGATACGAACGCCTTCCTGAGCATCGGTGACTTCCGCGTTGGCCACGGGGACCTGCTGCCTGGCCGCCTGAACGGAGATCAGCGCGTTGCTAACGTCCTGAATGACGTTCTGCGAGGCCTGTTGCACTTGAGCTATTGCCGAGTCTTTGATCGCCTTCGCCTGCACAACCTTTCCACGCTCGAGCCCGCCGTCGATTAGCGTCCACGTGAATGTCAACGCGACGAACCCGGTTTGAGTATTGAACGGGTTGTTGGGGCCGGCCGTATCGAAGCCCGCCTGAAAGTTAACCGAGGGCACGTCTGTCTTTCGGGCAACCGACACTCCGTATCCCGCTGCATTGAGCGTTTCGATCGCGGACAGAATGGACGGCCGCTGTTTCAAGGCCTGATCGACGAGCGTGTTGAGGTCCGTGGGAAGCGTCACATCGGCCTCGGAAGAATCCGCCACTTTGATAGGAGTGCGCGGATCGATTCGCAGATCGGTAGCCAATTTCACTCGGGCAGTCAACTCGGCGGCGAGGGCCTGAGACCAAGCGAGTACGCCCTGGGCGGCCAAGGTCTTTGCGGTGACCAAATCTCCAGGTTCACCGGTGCCCGCGTTCACGGTGGCCTGCGTCAGATCGACCTGACCTTGGCGACTCTTGACGTTCGCCTCCTGCACCGTCGACTGCGCATGAGCCTGCACGTATGCGTAAAAATCCGCCTTGGCGAGCAGCGCCGCATCCTGCTGAGCCTGGTTGTACGACCGGTAGCCGGCCCGCTCGGTTGCCTGAGCCTGGCGCACCTGGTCTCGGGTCCGGTTAAAGTCGAAGACTAGCTGGTTGAGCGTCAAATCCCCTTCCATGTCCGATTGAAGCCCGAGAATCGCACCGCTGCCGGACTGAAACTGCTGCGCGTGAATCGCTTCTCCGGACGCCACCAATTGTGGATAGAGTGCCGAAGCGGTCTGGATGGTGATGCCTCGATTGGCATCGGCAGCCGCTTTGGCGATCGCCACCGTCGGCTGGTGGGCGAGCGCGATTTGAACGGCCTCAGAAGCCGTCAGCGGAGCGTTCGCCACGATCTGCCCCGGTGTCGGCGGGAGGGGTGGGAGCTGAATCGGCGTCAGCTTGGGTGTTTCGACGGTTTTTGGTTGTATCGGAGGCGTCTGTTGGCCCGCGGCTACGGCACCAAGACCCATGATGGCGAGAATCAGCATCCGACGATTATTCATTTTTCTTCCAATACGTAAACTGGAGGCAACGGAAGCTTCTGCTCGACTTCAGCCTCCATAAACAGACTATTGTCCGCAGTCTCGGACGCCTTTGTGGCTGCGACCATTAACTCTTCAAGAAGCGATATGAACTCGATTTGCCGGGCAGGCGGCACGTGCTCCAGCGCCGACTCAAGGCGCTGAACTCTCCGTTCCTGCCTCGTCGACATCATTTCCCGTCCAAGCGGTGTCAGCGTCAAATGCTTAACCCGCCGATCCGTGGGATCCTCCACCCGAAGGACGAGCCCGATCGAGTCGAGCCGGTTGGCCATTTGCGTAACAGCGCTTACCGACAGCCCGAGCTCTTCACCCAGGTTCGACGGCGTCCACGTCTTCATCGCGAGCAGCCGCATCATCCGCATCTGGCCCACCGGAAGCGGGTCGTTCGGATCCGGTTTGAACAGGGTCCGAAGTACACGCGGCAACATTCCTTCGACTCGGACCGCGCGATCGCGGTTCGTGTCACCCAAGAGGTTCTTTCTCCTGAGTCGGCGCGGGCTGGTGCGGATCCGGCTTCTTCTCGAGCGCGGCCACGCTCGGCCCGATCGACTCCGCAGGAGCCAGATCGCGCGGATCGCGACGGAAGCGCCGCGCCATGTCGTCGAAGATTGTATACACGACCGGGACGATGAACAACGTGAGCATCGTCGAGGTGGTAAGACCTCCAACAACGACGGTTGCCAGCGGCGCCTGCGTCTCGGAACCCTTTCCAATGCCCAGTGCGAGCGGAAGCATGCCCAAGACCGCCGCGCTCGAGGTCATAAGAATCGGGCGCAATCGGGTTGGGGCAGCCGTTAATATCGCCTCATCGCGGTTCAAACCGCGCCCACGTAACTGGTTGGTGTAGTCCACAAGCAATATTCCGTTCTTCACGACGATACCTATCAGCATCAGAATGCCTATGTATGCCGTCAAGCCGAACGCTCGGTTGGAAAGGAACAGGGCGATAATCGCGCCTGAAGCGCATAGAGGCACCGAGCAGAGCACGACGAGTGGGAACACGAACGACTCGAACTGCGATGCCAAGAGCATGTAGATCAGCGCGATCGCGAGTCCGACCGACAGGCCCAGGCCGGAAAACTCGTCGGCCTTGCGCCGCTGGTTCACGCCGTAATCCCAGTACATTCCCGAACCCTCGGGGAACGATGCCTGCAGATTGTTCATCACTTTCGTGCAGTCGGTTTGGACCTGACTCTCCGATCGACCCACGACGCGGCCAGTGATGGCGATGTACCGCTGGCGGTCCAATCGGTCGATTTCGTTCGGGCCAAGCTGAATATTCGGCTTCGCCACCTGGCCGAGAAGAACCTGCTTGACGTTTGCGGTCGCAGTGCCTCCGGAACTCCCGCCTCCTGAGGCGCTGGAAGCGGTTAGAATACCGGCCACACTCGGCACCACGTTCACGGTTGTTGAGGAACCCGAACCGGTGGTGGCCACTTGGCCTGCATCGGAAATTTGAGGCGTCATCGAGGGCGTGATCGGCATCCGTTCCAGTTCGGCGATCGACTTACGCTGATTCTCCGGCATCTGCACGTAAATCGGATACTGGAAGCCGTTCTCCTGGTAGTAAGTGCAGATCGTGCCGCTGGTCGCGGTGTTCAGGGCATTCGCGATGTCCGTAAAGGTCACGCCAAGCGCCATCGCCTTGTCGCGATCGACATCCCAGCGGAGTTCAGGTGTCGATTCCTGAGCGGTTTGGTCGACCGATTCGAGGCCGGGCACGCCGCGAAGATCTGCAATCGCCTCCCTTGCGACGTTCTGAACCTCGTCGATATTCTGCCCAAAGATGTCAATCTCTTCGTTGGTGGCGCTTCCGGTAAGGATCTGGGTCACCAGGTCGTACGGGGTCACGATGATTCGGCCACCGGGCAGCATCGGCGCCAATTGTTTTTGGTATTGAGCAATGAGCTGCTGCGTGCTGTGTTTGCGCGTGTCCTTAAGCTGAACGGTAGCAGAACCCTGATAGCCGATCGACGCTGTCGTGGTGCCGCGAAGGCTGAGCGTTGTACCAGCAGCGGAAAAAACGACCGATACGTCGGGTTGATCCTGAAGAAACTTCTCGATCGTCAGCATGCCCTGGTTGGTGACGCTGAGCGCGGTTCCGACCGGATATTTCAAGCCGACGGTGAAGTTGCCGCTGTCCGTCTGCGGCAGCATTTCTGTTCCGACCATCGGCACAAGCAGGAAGCTGGCGACCGTGATACCAAATGCTACGGCAAGGACGATCAACCGGTGTCTAAGTCCCCACTGAAGACCGCGATGGTACGAGGCGTCCATCTCGTTGAACTTGTTTCCGCTCCAATCGAAGAAGCGGGTGAGCGGGCCGGGCTTCTTTCCGCGAAGATCCCGCAGCTCCGGATGGGCCTCTTCCAGAACCTCATCTTCGCGGATGAGGCGGGAGGCGAGCATCGGGACGACGGTGGTGGCGTCCAGCAGGGAGACCGCGATTGAGAAGATGACCACCAGCGCAAACTGGCTGAACATTTGTCCCGATTGCCCCTTGACCAGCAGCAGCGGGAAGAACACGACCATAACCGTAATGGTTGAGGCCACGACCGCTCCTATGATCTCGTCGGCGCCGGTGACGGCCGCCTCCGCGGCCCTGCGTTTATCGCGTTCAATGTGCCTAAAGATATTTTCAAGCACAACGACGGCGTCATCCACGATAAGGCCGCTCGAGAGTGCCAACCCGCTGAGCGAAATGGTGTTGAGCGTAAAGCCCGCGAAATACAGAAGGGAGAACGTGGAAATGATCGAGATTGGGATCGACAAGAACACGACGAACGTTGCGCGTAGGTTCCGCAGGAACGCCATCAAGATCAGAACTGCCAGGCCCGCGCCGATGATGGCGGTGTTCTTCAAGTCGTCGATCGAGGCGGAGATGAAGCCGGCCTGTTCGTACGCGAGGTCGAATTTCAGATATGGGTAAAGCTTATGGACAAGCTGAAGCTTGTCAACGACGGCTTGAGCGGTCGAAATGGTGTTGGCCCCGCTTTGCTCGATGATAAGCATGCCGCAGGCGGGTTTGCCGTTCAAGCGCGTGAAAATTCGCTGTTCCTGATAGCTGTCCGTCACCTTCGCAACCTGCGAAAGGCGGATCATTTGGCCGTCATAGAAGCCGATCGGAATGTTCGCGCCTTGCAGCGGAGAGGTGAAGTAACCCAGCGCGCGAACGGTATATTCCGTATTTCCAAGCTTCGCTACGCCGGCGGGAAGGTCGATATTCTCTTGGACGATTCGGTTCTCGACCTGCGAAAGCGAGATGCCATAGGTCTGCAGCTTGGCGGGATCGACGTCGACGATAATGCATCGGGGGAGACCGCCGCTGGCCACGCACGAGGCGACGCCGTTCGCCGATTCGAACATCGGAGTGACCTGGTTGTCCAAGATGTCGCGCATCTTGACCAGGCTGTCCATGCCCGTAACGCCGTAAATCATGATCGGCAACTGCGACGGGTCGTACTTCGAAACGATAGGGGTTTGCAGGTTCGGGTCGAGCGGGAACGTCGCGCGTGCCTTTTCCACCAATTGCAACGTGTCGACCGCCGCCTGGCCGATATTCGTTCCCCATTGGAACTGAATGCGCACGCTGGAGTTGCCGAGCGTACTGCTGGAAGACACCGAGTAGATGTTCGGTGCGGAAGAGACCGCCTCCTCGATCGGACGGGTGACGATGCTTTCCATGTCCGCCGGCGCGACGTTGGTATACGCCGTGTTCACGCCGACGGTGGGGATCGAAATTGCCGGTAGCAGGTCGACCGGCAGTTTGAACAGACAGATACCGCCGAGAACAACGAGCGCGGCAATGCGCATGGAAACGGCAACGGGCCGTTCAACCGAGAATTTGGCGAGACTCATAGGTTATTGACCTCCGCCCGAGGTTGCCGTAGCTGTGGGCGCAGTGGTGGATGACGTACCGGTAGGAACATCCCCTATCGGAACCGCCGGTTTGTGGTGTCCTCCGGAACCCTTAGTGGCGCTCCCCGATGATCCCGAAAAACCGGCATCGGGACTATCTCCGGCGGCTTTGCCTCCCTTCTTCTTCTTAGCTTCCGTGACCTTTTGCTTATCCCGGACCGGCGTGTAAGAGATCAGCACAACTCGCTGACCAGCGTCCAAGCCCTCGGAAATCACCATATTGTTCGTGTCCTGAACTCCGGGCGTAACATCCACGATGTGGGCGACATTGTCTTTGTCCACGGTCGTAACCGTCGACTGGCCAGTGTTAGTCGTCTTGACCGCTTCGCGTGGGACGACGACCGGATAGCTCTGCTGGCTAATCAAGAAATGGCAACGCGAATACATACCGGGCGTGAAGCGACCGTCGCGGTTGTCGACCTTGATCATCGCGTCGTACTGCCGGCTTTGCGGGTCTGCAACCTGGCTAAGGTCGGTAACCGTGCCGTTCAGCGTCAGGCCAGGTATCGCGTCAAACGTCATTCGAACCTGCGTTCCCTTTACGATCTGGCCGCTGTACTCGACTGGAACCGCCGATGTCACATACAGCCAATCCAGGAATTGAATCTCAAGAATCGACGTTCCGGGATTGACGACCGTGCCCGGATCGGCATTGCGCTTGGTGACGGTTCCGTCGATCGTCGAGACGAGGTCGCAGTCGGACAGGCGGGATTGGGCCTGATTGACATTGCCTTGGGCCGCATTCACTGCCGCCTGGTCGGCATCTAACTGAGCTTGGTACGCAGGCTTGAGGTTGAGCGTCGATTCCGCATACTTCAGTGCCGCCTTGGCAAGCACAACTTTTGCCCACGCGGCCCGGATATTTGTCGTCCCGGTCTTCTTCACGATCGCCTCGTTGTCTTCGGCTTCTCGCAATTCCGCTACAGTGGAGTTCTCCGCCTGCTTGGCAGCGGCGAGCTGGCCGTTGGCAACTTCGACGTTTGCAGCGGCAACCTTCTCAGCGGCGAGCGCGTCGTCAAGGTCCTGCGCCGCCACGAAGCTCTGTTTGTAGAGCGTGTCTTCGCGGTTGTATTTCGCCTTCGCATCCGCTTCCGTCGCCTTGGAGCTGTTCAGTGAAGCCGCCGCATTCGCTGTTGCCGATTTGGCGGCGTCCAGTTTGGCTTGCGCGTCGACCACCATCGAATGAGCCTGATGAACTTGGTCCTCGTAATTCTCTTTGACCTGATCGTAATCCGCCACGTTGCTCTGGATGGTCGCGATTCCCTGATCGATCTGCGACTGAACATTCTCGTTCGTCGGGTGCTGCGTGTACTTCGCGCTCACGTAGGTCGACTGAGCCTGCGCGAGTTGCGATTTCGCCTGAAGAACCTGGCCGATGATCTCAGTCGGGTCGAGCTTTCCAAGGAGCTGGCCTTTCTTGACCTTGTAGCCCTCACGAATGTAATCGGGCAGTATCGAGATTTTGTCGACCAATTTAGGAGACAATTCGACCGTATAGGGGGACGTAACCGTTCCGACCGCCTCGTATGTCTTGGCGATGATCGCGGGACCAGCCGTGCCGAGAACCACGTTCGCCGGCCCGTTCTTCTGCTGGGCCGACCGCACTGACAGTTGCTTCGTCGTTTCGGTCTTTTGCATGTACCGCCAGCCGACCAGAACGAACAGGACGATGAGCGGGATGCCGATGAAAATGGCCTTCTTCATGGTTTTTCTAAGTGTGCAGCAAATAATCGCCGAGAAAGCTTTATAAGCATTAAGCATTTATAGCGCGTAACTGGGCCTTCCGATCCACGCTCCCAAGCAAAGAAACGGGAATTTATGCAACCTTAAAAACACTTAACCCAAAAGTGGGACTGGTTGGGAGAACATTCGAACAGCCACGATCTGTCGAAATGATGAAACAGCGGTTAAATATTCCAGAAGATCCAACCCGCCCGATGCGGCGTTTGGCCATTCAAGAATCGATCGCCCGCGTTAGCTCGATGATCCGCTCGGTGGGCCATTCGAACCCATCGTCCGCTGAAATCGCAGAGCAGGCTCACCTTCGAGTGGAGCGCGCCAAGACCTTCGGAAGTGTCGAACATTCGGCTTCGAAGGCGAAAAACACCGAAACGGAATAGATTCGGGCAGCCAACAGCCTAAAATAGTCCGTGCCAGAAGAACCCGAGGTTGAGACTACCGAACTTCAAGAAGCGATCGATGAGCTTCACAAGGAGCGTGGCGAGCGCGAAGCGGCGGAAAAGCTAACCCACTGGACCCGCTACATCGGCCTCACCACCGCCATTCTGGCCGTATTCGCCGCGATCGGCGCCCTGCGCTCGGGCGGGCTCATCAATGAGGCGATGATGTCGCAGCTCAAAGCCTCCGACACCTGGAACGAGTATCAGGCTTCCAGGCAGAAATCCCACCTTTATACATTGCAGGCGAACGCCCTCATCGACGCCAACCCGGGCGTCGCCGGCGGCAAGTCGGGCAAGAAGGGCAAGTGGACTCCGGAATCTCCCGCCGACCGCGCCAAGGAATATGAGGGCCAGGTGTCAAAGGAAGATGACAAGGCCAAAGACCTGTCCGCAAAGGCGAAGAAGTTCGAAAAAGAGGCAGCAGAACTCAAGCATGGTCACGAAGAGTTCGCTCAATCCGTAGCATTTATTCAGGTTGCCATCGCGCTCGGTGCTATCTCGGCGTTGACCAAGATCAAACCGGTGTGGATGATGAGCATGGCTGTTGGGGCGGCCGGCCTCGTCCTCTGCGTTGCCGGGCTCGTCACCGCAGGCTTCTAGAGAACTTCGAATGCACGACCACTCGCAGTGCGATCACCACCGTCCAGCAAGCTACAGCACGGCTTTTGCCGTTGGTGTCACCCTAAACACGCTGTTCGTGATCGTCGAGATCGGCTTTGGCGTCATGACCAAGTCGCTCTCCCTGTTGGCCGATGCAGGCCACAACGTCGGTGATGTGCTTGGACTCTTGATGGCGTGGGGCGCCGCATACCTGGCGACGCGTCCACCCACGCCGCGGCGAACGTATGGATATCGCCGGTCGTCGATCCTCGCCTCTCTGGGGAACTCTGCACTCTTGCTGGTTGCCGTCGGCGCGATCGCCTGGGAAGCGATTCAGCGTCTTTCCGAGCCGGTTAAGGTTCCCGGCGGAGCAGTGATGGCAGTTGCCGCGGTTGGAATCTTCGTCAACGGCGGAACCGCGCTGATGTTCGTTCGGGGGCGAAAAGACGACCTGAATATCGAGGGCGCCTACCTTCACATGCTGACCGACGCAATCGTCGCTTTCGGGGTGGTTATCGCCGGCTGGGCTATCCGCGAGACGGGCGCGATGTGGATCGACCCCGTTTCAAGCCTTGTGATCGTTGTCCTCATCAGCATGGGGAGTTGGAAACTTCTCTCGCGATCCTTCAACTTGGCAATCGATGCGGTGCCCCAGGGAGTGGATCCCGCTGCGGTCCGAAAGTTTCTCGAGTCGCTGCCCGGCGTGGAGGGGGTTTCCGACCTTCACATTTGGGCGATGAGCACCACGGAGACCGCTCTGACCGCCCATCTGGTGATGCCGAGTGGTTGCGAAGACGAGTTTGTGCCGAATCTGGCCCACGAGCTCATCCACGAGTTTTCGATCGTGCACACCACTATTCAAATCGACCGGGACTTTGGCGTGTGCACGTTGGCAATCTAGGCCATCACCCCCCGGCCGAAACTACCTGCTCCGAAATACGGAAGCCCCCGTAGCCGTCCTCTCCGCGGCAACGCAGCAACCTTTCGCATGATTGTTCCATTGGCCTCTGCCTCCCCAACCCGCTGCCGGACGTCGCCACGGAGACGACGGCTGCAGGGGCTGTTGGAGCTCTTTTGAGGCGATATCCTATAAAGGCACACGCAGTGGTTTTGTTGCCTTCAGCGTGACCGGACCGATGAGGCCGGAGTCGAGCAGGGGAGACGATTTATCGTAGAAGTGCCAGGTTTCGAAGGTGACTCGACCGGTCTTGGGGCGGGGCTTGCCTTGGGTGAGCCAGTCGGGCCAGCGCTTGAGGTGGTCGTCTTGCCACTCGACATCGGGCGGTAGCTGCTCGTCGCCGATGATCCGGTTTGGCCAGAGGTTGGTGACCTTCACCTGTAGGCGGTTCACCCCTTTGTGAACCAAACCGGTCACGTCCAAGGCAAACGGCGGCTTCCACAGAACCGCGATCTGGCGCCCGTTCAGAGTGACCGTCGCAAGGTTCTTCACCTCGCCAAGATCAAGGCGAACCGCGACTCCTGAAGACAGCATCGCTTGCGGGACCGCGAAGTCCTTCGTATAGGTTGCGCTCCCCGAGAAGTATTTGATGCCCGGATCCGACTTGGTCGTCCAAGAAGCGAGATTGTCGAACGTCGCCGACGCCGGAGCTCCCAGGTTGGGTGGGAAACTGATGGGCCACGGACCCTGGATCTGAATCGAGGCGACCGGTGGCTCCAGCCGAAGCCGATGCGCTCGGCCCCGACTATCCATTTCCAGGAAGTCGCCGCCCTTCCAGGCGAGGACCGCGAGTTCACCACCGGCGAGGCGCTTGACCTCGTACGACTTGGGCTCAAGTCCACCGGCTTGTGCCACCGTTAGCTGGACGGCGTCATTCTCGGCCGCGGTCTGCTTCATCGACTTCCCGTTGAGCGTGTAGGAAACCGTCAACTGCTTGACGACGTTCACGACCGGATCGCCAAACAGGTTGTTGGTCGCCGGAATCTCCGTTTCACCCTCCTGTACCATCTGCCGAACCTTGTCCGTGACATCGGCTCCACGTCCATCGGCAGATTCGTAGCGGGCTGAGTCGATCCGCACAATCGGCCGACGCTGAGCATCTTCGGCGGACGAGGCAGGCTCGAGCATCGTCGCATGTACGCCGCGAGACGGCTTTCTGAACACGACAAACAAGGACTCGGCCGAGTCGAAATCTAGCGGAATCGTCGTGGCCTGAGGGGTCTGCCGGTAGACAGGCGCAACCTCCATCTGCCCTGTTTCGGGGTGCCAAAGTTCGGGCACGCGCCCGGCCTCGCGGAAAGTGCATGATGCATGGCCAGACCGGTTGCGCTGATTCGAGACGAAGTAAACGTCGGCATCGCCAAACTTGCGATGGATGAAGGCCGATTTGATGCCGGGCGCCTCGAAGTCCGGCCGAACGCCGAGGACGGCACGCAAAACGGTACCGATGGGAGTATTCGCGATGACGTGTCCCTTCCCCACGGTCCGAGTAAAGCCGGAGGTTGGTTCGACATGCCCCCAGAGCGCGTCGGCAATCGATTGGACCTCCGCATCGCATGCCGGGTAGCCGGTCAGGCTAGGGGACTGCGACGGCTTGGGTCCATAAACCGTGGCTCCCGCCTCCACGAGTTCCGCCAGCTTTCGCGCTACCGGTGGAGTCATAAACTTGGAAGGCGGAAGCACGAGGAGGCGATACGACATGCCGCTCGGCAGGACGATCCTTCCGTTCTTCACCGACATCTTTTTGAGGGTATCCGCATCGCAACCGTCGTAGTCGTATCCGGCGGGAAGCGCGGGCTGCAGGCCTTGGCGGTACGCGAGGTCGTTGGGCGAGTTCTCTCCATAGTAGTAGCAGACGTCTGCCTGGAACCTGCCCGCTTGAAGCAGGTACTGGCATCGGGCGACGTATTTCAGCCAAGTAGCTGCCTCCGTCCACCAGGTTTGAGTCCGCTCCAAATGCGTGCCCCAGGGTCCCATCGTCATGCCCGGTCGCAGGTTCAGCCACGGCTGCATCGCATACCGGTGGAAGATGTATCGGTTGATGCCGTTGCAGAACGCCAAGTCGCCAAGCGCCTTCAGCATGTATGGCTCCTCGCGCCACCGGCCGGGCATCACGTCCCCAGTGAACGACTCCGCCCCGACGATCGGACGGCCATACGTGTGGCCGATGGACGAAACCATTTTCGTGGTCTCCATCGCCCCGCCGCCAAGCCAGAATTCGGCCATCGGGATATCCGCCCGCGACCCGCTCTGTATCGTGTCGAAGCCGCCGTTGCCGTAAGGTTCGGTCGTGAACTTGATGCCGTTCTTGTGCGCAAGGTCGGCCAACCCCCCGTAGTAATTGTCCGCATACAGGTCGGCGATCGTACGCCTCAGGTCCCACAAGAACCGCTCACTTTTCTCTTTACTGTCGATGATCCGCCCAGCGATGACCGGGAGAAACGGCAGCGGGTCGTACCCACGCCTGTTCCGAAATGCCTCGCGAAACTTGGGGCTCCAGTTCTGGGTGCCGACTTCATAGCTGTCGATCAAAACTTTGTCCAGAGTCTTCAGGCCCTTGGGGCCGACGTCCGCGACTACTTTCGCAAGTACGCCATCCCAGAAGTGATCAAGCGCCTCTTTGCTGAGCTTATCGACCTCCAGCCCCTCGCCTTCTGGAGGCGCCGGATGGTTGTGGACCCCCGTTGGCGTGTAACCCATTCGCAAGATCGTCCAGTGTCCTGCTGGAACGTCCCATGTCAGATGGCCGTTCGAATCCATCTTGTCGGTTAGCATCACCACCGCCGATTGCGGAATCGCGATGTCTGTGGTGAGTGGCGTAAGGTCCACCTGCAGCCCGTCGCCCCGCTCGACACCGGTCCTCCGCAAGAAGTCGTTCGGGAGTGGGGAAACGACATCGCCCGCTTCGGGAGTCTTGTACGCGAAAACGGCGATATCGCGATAGAACGGAACGACTGACTCGACATGCGGGGCCTTCGCCGCCGGCAAGTCTTCGGAGAAGGCCTTCGGACCGTCGACTTTGACCTGCGACCATGCGATGACTTGCATCGCGTCCTCCGGCTTCACCCAAGGTCCGCCGCTGCTGGACCAGCCGGCGCCGTTGTGAATAGCGAGGTCCATTCCAAGCCGGGCCGCTTCCTTTACCGCGTAAGCAGTCAATTCGCGCCACAACGGCCCGCCGTACTTTGCAGGGCCGGGCGGAATGCCCTGATCTACCGTAAACATTTGCGCTCCGCCGATCCCGACCTGCTTCATCGCCTCCAGATCGGCAGTGATGCCTGCCTTGGTGACGTTCCCATTCATCCAATGCCACCAGGTCTGCGGTCGTGCCGAAAGCGGCGGATTTGCGAAGCCGGCAGCAAGCGGGTCGGCGGTCCGAGCGCCGATCGAGGCCATTAAGACAAGTGCGGTAAGCATGAGGGTCGGCCCATTGTAGGCACAACTTGCCGGAGCTTCGCCATGTGGATGTACTGAAGCAGCCTCTACCCCTTCACAATCTCCACGAGATTCCCATCGGGATCGACGATCTTGAGAATTGCGGGATCGGTCGCGTCGACGTGCATACCGGCGCCACGAAGCGCCGCCGACGCAGTTTGGAGATCGGGCACGCTCACGTCAAGACACAGCTTCTTCGTTTCGGAATCCGCCGAGCGGGCGAGGACGAATACAAGGTTGGCCCCGCCGGTCTTGAGGAAGCAGGACGTCTTGTTTTGAAAGAACGGCTTGAATCCCAACACGTCCCGGTAAAACCGAATGACCTCATCCATTTTTGTCGTTGCCACCACGACGTTGGTCAATTTGCACTGAATGATGGGCGGACCGGATGCGCTCTCTTTACCAATGATCACCCCGCCCAACACTGCGCTGAGAAGTAAGAAAACAAGTCTCATAGTCGCCGATAGTGTAATGGAATACGCAATTTCATTCTCGTTTCACGAGTCCTTCGTAGACTCGCCCCATGCGAAAATGCGGTTTCGTTTCAGCTCTACTCATCGGCCTCATCTCGCTGGGATGCGCGACGCGCGCCCAGGCGCAGAGCGGCCCGCGACCCACCATCACCCTGCTTCCCGTCGTCAACCTCAACGGTGAGAAGTGGAAGGACCTCAAACTCGCCGAAGCCAAGGCCGGAAACCAGTGGCTTCACAAAGAGTTCGCCCGGCGGAAGTTTCAGATCACGCCCGAGAAGGATGTGACCGCCGCCCTGACCGCCAAGAACATCGACCTGACCGACGAGGAGCAGCAGAAGAAAGCGAATATGTACGCTGCTGCCGAAGCAACCGGCGCCGATCTCGCCGTCTTTTCGATCATCGACGATGTCAAAGATGGCCCTGATGGGCTAAGGGGAAAGGCCACCGCGACCATCCGGATCTGGGTCCTTGACGTTAAGGAGCACAAGGCAATCCTTGATGGCGTTACCGTCCAGGCAGACCACAGGTCCAACGGAAAGTCCAGCGCCCGCCAAATCGGATCCATCGAATCCGCGTTCGACAAGGGCATGAAGGATTACTTGGCGACGTTCCCGGATAAATAACCGTGGCATAACCGACCACAAGGTGAAATGAAGATGCAGATCCTAGGCATTCTCCTCCTGGCGGCGAGGCTCGCGACGGGAAAGAGCGCGCTCCCGGATACCGGCCCAACGGTGGCGATCATCCCCACCTTCGACGGCTCCGGCCAGCAATCCAAGAAGACTCGAGCCGAGCAGTTGAAGGCTGCCGGTAAAGAGCTTGAGACTCTGTTCACGTCCAGACACTTCAATCTCATTCCCGCCGATGTCGTCGACAAAGCTCTGAAGGACCAACAGATCGACGTGCGCGACTCGGAACAGCGAACCAAGGAGATGTTCGCCAAGTTGGGCTCGACGCTTCACGCCGACTATGTTTTCTTCGCGATGATCAGCGGGGGTGACTCCGATTCGGTATCCCAGGCGGTTAGCTACTTCTCCATCGACAACACCCACGAGAAGGTGAAGCTGAAGGTTTGGCTCATCGACTCGACCCACGGCAAGGCGATTCTGAGTTCACGAATCTTCGTCGGTGAAGGCAAGAACAACCAAGTGACCGCCGTGACCGACGGAGTGAGCAAGGCGCTCCAAGACTTTCTAAAGGACTTCCCCCTCGCCGATCCCAAGGCGAGCGGAGGGCATGAGCTCGAACGGCCCAATTGACGTTCGACAGGACAGGTGCAGGTGGAATATGGTTTTGTTGAATTTCGCAATATTAGTTGGCTGCCTTGTTAGACCAGGGAGCAGCATGCTTCAGGCGCCCACACCAGGACGCGTTGCGATCCTGCCGATGCTGAACGATACGGGAGAATCGTGGAAGGATCTCCGGGAGCGGTTTAAGACCACCGAAGTCGAATTCTTTCAAAAGGAGTTCAAGGACCGCAAGTTCGCACTCGTTCCCGATCAGGACATCGCCGACGCCGTGAAGGCTGCAGGCTTGAACTTCGAGAACGAAGACGATAGAACCAGGAAGAATTTCTTCACGGTTGGCACAAAGCTGGGAGTCGACTACATCGTTCAGGTTGCCGTCCTTGGCGCCAATCAGATCGATGAGAAAGCCGGCGCCCTCTCCGGGTCGGATGCGAGTGTGCGAGTGAAGATCTGGCTTTTGGACGTCAAGAACCAGAAGCCGATCATTCGAGGGGAGACCTTCAAAGAGGCATCCGGAGGGCTTTTTGTAAAGGGTAGCGACATGAAGGTCCACGCCTTTGCGAACACGCTTGGAGACGCCTTCAAGGATTTCCTGAAACCCTATCCCGTCGTCAAAAACTGACGCCGAGCGCATGCTAACATGGTCGCACCTTCGGCAACGGTGCGGCCATGAAGATCACTAAAATCGAAACGCTGGTTTGCAACGCGCGGATGCGCAACTGGATCTTTGTCAAGGTCCTGACCGATCAGCCGGGTCTGCACGGCTGGGGCGAGGCGACCCTCGAATGGCACACGCGTGGCGTTCTTGGCTCGATTCAGGATTTGGAGCCGTTGCTCATCGGCGAAGACCCCACCCGCATCGAATACCTCTGGCAGATCATGTACCGCCAGCAGTTTTGGCACGGCAGCGGCATCGTTCGCGGCACCGCAATCAGCGGAATCGACATCGCGCTCTGGGACATCGTCGGAAAGGTTCACGGAGTACCGTGTCACAAACTGTGGGGCGGGCCGGTTCGGGATACGATCCGCCTGTACTCTCACCTTGGTGGGGGCAAGATGGAGGACTTCTACGAAACGACTCCCGGCGATGCCTCCCGATTCGCGGATCTAGCCCAAAAGACGGTCGCCGACGGCTTTACCGCCTTCAAAACGATGGCCGTCCCCGAGACGATGCCGCTCGAAGGACTCCGTCCGATCAAGTACGCCGAGGCCTGCGTCAAAGCGATGCGCGAGGCGGTGGGCGACGACATCGACATCATGGTCGATTGCCACGCGAGACCCTCGCCCCGCATGGGACATCTGTTCGCCCAAGCCCTTGAGCCGTACGGCCTTTACTGGTTCGAGGAGCCATGTTGGCCGGAAGCTGCCGAAGATATTGCCGCGATCCAGCGCGCGGTGAAGACTCCCATCGCCACCGGAGAGCGCCTTACCGGCATCCACGCCTTTCGTGACCTGCTCGAAAAGCGTGCATGCAGCGTCATTCAGCCGGACATCACCCACTGCGGCGGCCTCAGCGAGGCTCGCCGAATCGCCGCGCTCGCGGAGGCCTACCGAGTGGCGATGGCGCCCCACAATCCGCAGGGCCCGGTCAGCACCGCCGCTTCGATCGAGTTCGGATTCGCCACCCCTTCTTACATCATTTGCGAAGCCGTCCACCGAGACGTGCCTTGGCGCAAGGACGTCGTGCGCGAAGGCTTCGAGGTTGAAGCCAAGGGTCGGATCGTGCGTCCAAATACTCGCCCGGGTCTCGGAATCGAGATCGACGAGGCGGAAGTCGCCAAGCACCCCTTCGAACAGGAGTTGCCTCAGAGGTCCTTCTATTCGGACGGCGCGCCCGGGGACTGGTAGGACGGCGGCGAATCCTATATAGTGCTACTGGCGCGGAAACGCGCTCCGCTGCAGTTTTTTGGTGATCTGGGAGAGTGTGATTTGCGTAGTTATCGGTGTTGACAAGCCACCGATAGGGAGGGGCGCCGTTGCCTGACTTTCGCCAACCGTCGTTTCACGGATATATAGGAATCGCGAGGGAGGAGATCACCCCGCCGATCGGGATTTACGCTCGAAACTGGGCAGCTTCCGATCACGATATCGCCGACGAAGTTCACCGGCCACTCACCGCGACAGCCCTAACCTTGCAGGCCACCAAGGCTTCGGAGCCGCTGGTCCTGATCTCCCTCGACCTCGGTTGGTGGCGTCGAAAAGAGGACGAGTGGTTCATTCGGGGTCACTTGATCGAGCAACTCAACGTCGATCCGGCCAGGGTGATCATCGCGCTGACCCACACCCATTCCGGACCGTCCATTTCGCTGGGGGATAGCGATAAACCTGGCGGAAACATGGTTCGCCCCTACCTCCAACTCCTTCGCGAGAACCTGGTTCGAGTGGCTCGGGATGCCTCCCGCAACGCAAAACCTGCCACCCTCGCGTGGACGTACGGCCGGTGCCGCCTCGCCAAGAATCGCGACCAGTTCGTGCCCGAGTTGGGCAGGTACGTCGCCGGCTACGACGAGCGATCGCCTGCCGACCCAGTACTGCTGGTCGGCAAGATCGTGACCGACGAGGGAACAACGTTGGGTTCGGTTGTCAATTACGCGTGCCACCCAACGTCGATAGGGTGGGAGTCTCGCGTGATCTCTCCCGACTACGTCGGTGCGATGCGCGAGTTGGTTGAGGAGAAGAAAGGCGGGCTATGCCTATTCCTTCAGGGCGCGGGCGGCGAGATGGCGCCTCGCGATCAGTATTCGAGCGACGTGGAGGTTGCCGACCGAAATGGACGCGAGCTTGGGTATGCCGTCTTGTCTGCCCTCGAGTCGATGATGCCGCCCGGTATGCGGGCGACCAACCACCGAACCCTCGAGTCGGCTTCCTCGCTGGGCATCTGGGAACACGCTCCCGACCACGTGCCTTCCAACGTCGAGGCGACGATTCACACCGTCGAGGTCCCCCTGAAGTCGATGCCTTCCGTGCTGGAAATCGAACAGCAAATCGAACTGAGCGACGACCGGGCGATTATCGAACGCCTGCGGCGCGAGCGAGAGGTGCGACGCACGGTTGGTCATGACGAAACGGTGAGGTTCCCAATCTGGCTATGGGTGACGGGCGATACGTTTTTCCTCGGTTGTCCGGCCGAACCGTACACCCTGCTTCAACGGCACCTGCGGCTGCATTTCGTCGAGAAGGCGGTCTGTGTGATCAACATTGCGAACGGATGGTACGGCTACATGCCCCCGCGTGAGCTATACGATAAGGAAATCCCGTCCGTTCACCAGACGCCATTTGCAAAAGGCTCCCTGGAATTTCTCATCCACGGAAGCCTCGCCCAGTTCGAAAGGTTGGCCAAGCTGCACACGCAGCTTGTTTCTTAGCGGCTGCGCATTAGCCTATATAACTTGCCGTCCGTGAAGGTAATCCGCATGACCGCGTACATCAAAGTGCTTGCCGCGCTAAATACGTAGAGAACGGGAAATATGCTGACAAGCGTAGCTTTGCCGGTCATTTGTAGCCCGACGAGGCAGGCGGTGGCACATAGATTGAGAATCATGCCGTAATTTGCCATCCTGGTCAGCACGGCAAGTGCACGCAATCTTCGGTACTTCAGGCGAGATAATCCGGCCGTCAATCCAGGCACCATCAGCATCGCCATAGACGGAATAAGGTTCTGGGCTGCTGCCTCGAGACCCCGAGCGCCGCGATAAATCGAAAAGCTGAATGCCGCGAGTGCAAGCGTCACCGCGAGGACAATCTCGGGTAGCCATTTTATTCGCGATGGATCGACGGGGGGTCTCGGCGGATAGCCTTTCGTCAGTTCCATGGCGAGTTCGCTGAGATCTCCAAACTCGTAGACTGCTTGCTGTTCGGCTTCGCGGGTGCTTAACCCCGCCAGTTCAAGCTCAGCCGCCCGCTCGAAGAGATGATTGGTCGCTTCCGTCGCAATTTCTTCGGCATCCTGAAAGCACAGGGTTCGCCCCAATGTTTCTCTCAGTTCCGATGCGTAACCGTTGATTGTTCCAAAACTCATCTTCCTACCTCGCATTCGATAACCGCACTCCGCAAAACCGAACCCACCCCTCGTGCAAATGCCTGCCATTCCGCCTGCTTCCGCTCGAGCGTCAGGCGTCCGGAGTCGGTCAGTTCGTACACCTTCCGGGGCGGTTTGTTTCCCTGGGGCACCCATTGCGCCGAAATATCGCCCTCCGCTTCGAGGGCGTGAAGAGCTGGGTACAACTTCCCCTCGGCGACCGAAAGCACGTCTTGGCTGAGCGTACGGATTCGCTTGCTCAGTTCATACCCATGAGCCGGGCCAGCCGAAAGGCACGAAAGAATCAAAGCCTCGAGGTCCTCGCGAAATGTCATTTCAGACCTCACTATACCTCATAGTTTTAGGTACCACACAAATCGCGATATTTTCCACGCATCGTACCAAAACAAACGAGGCCGGCATAAGCCGGCCTCGTAGGGGGGGAGACTTGAGCGAGGCTACTGGGGCATCAGCACCTTGTCGATTACCTGGATCACGCCGTTGGACTGATAGACGTCGTAAGTGGAGATGCTGGCGATGCCGCCCTTCTCATCCTTCACCACGATATTCATCGGGCCGTTCATCATGAACGTGAGGGTGCCGCCGTTGAGGGCCTTGAGCATGAACATACCGTTGCCCTTTCGGATGCCGGCCTTCAACGCCTTGGAGTCGTAGAGTCCGGATACCACGTGGTAGGTCAGAATCTTGGTGAGGGTGTCCTTGTTCTCCGGCTTCAGCAGCGTGTCGACGGTACCGTCGGGAAGAAGCTTGAACGCGCCGTTCGTTGGGGCGAACACGGTGAGCGGGCCTTTGCTGTGGAGAGCGTCGACGAGGCCGGCGGCCTTGACGGCGGCGACCAGCGTCGTGTGGTCCGGCGAGTTGACGGCGTTGCCGACGATATCGGTCGTCCGCATCATCGCGGCGCCGCCGACCATCGGGTTGTCCATCATCTTGTCCTGGTTGGGCGCCGCGAACACGGATGCGACGAGCGAGGCAGCTACGAGAAGCGTTGCGAGGGTTGTTTTCATTTTCGTTTGAGTCCTTTTTGACGGGCCAGGATGCCGGCCCGCCGATTACGAAAGAGTGTCGCCCTCAGTCGGACAGTCGCTTTCGTTCTGCAAATCGGTGATCGCCGCGTGATCAAAGGATGATCGCCCCACTAGGCCTTTAGGCCCAATAGTCCGGGTCGCCGAAGGTGACCGAATGTCATAGCCCAGGCCCGCTCCGGCGTGCCTGGGTAAGGGCGCCGACGCCCGATTCGTCGCCAAAGGTGACGGAATGGATAACGATGTCTCCAAATCCCGTGGTGAAATTCAACGGCCCAATTCCGTCACCCTTGGCGACGACGCGGGCGGAGCCCGCATTCCCTGGGACGGCACGGAGCCGGCCCAGGGCTAAGCCATTCGGTTTCCTTCGGGGACACCTTCGCGCTAGCGCGCGAAGACGGGGAGCATGTCTTCTCGTTCGTAGAACCTCACGAGGGGGTTTTTCTCTTCGAGGTATTTGAGGGGCCAGTTACCGGTCACGAGGGCGGCGGTGTTGCCCCGGCGGGTTTGGACGGGGCGGGCGTTGGTGCCCCAATAAACCTCGGCGAGAACCTTCGGATCTGCCTCGATGTATCGAATGAGGTCGTAGGGAAGCGGCTCCAGGAGAGTGTCTACGCCGTATTCGCTCTTGAGCCGATACTGGATAACCTCGAACTGCAGCTTGCCAACAACCCCGAGGATGGGATCGCGGCGATGGGCGCGCACATCCAAGAAGAGGTCCACCAGTCCTTCGTCGCAAAGCTGCTCGATTCCCTTCTCGAAGTGCTTGAACCGCTCGATGCTCCGATTCACAAGCACCGCGAACATTTCCGGAGCGAACGGCGGCAGCTCTTTAAAGTGCAGCGGGGAGCCGGTGCACACGGTATCGCCCAAGTTATACAGGCCAGGGTTGGTCAAGCCGATGATGTCCCCTCCGTACGCTTCTTCGACCGTCTCGCGGTCCTGTGCAAAAAGGCGTTGTGGGCGCGTAAGCCGAATCTCTTTGTTGAGCCGCGTGTGCCGAACCGCCATATCTTTTTCGAATCGCCCGGAGACGACCCGCAGGAAAGCAATGCGGTCCCGATGATTCGGGTCCATGTTCGCCTGAATCTTGAACACGAAACCGCTGAACTCAGGTTCATCCGGCTCGACCTGCCGCTCCTCGGCCGTCCGGTGGCCGGGAGGAGGCGCCATCGAAAGAAATTCGTTCAAAAACAGCTCAACCCCGAAGTTCGTGATCGCGCTGCCGAAGAAAACGGGCGTCAGTTCCCCGCGCATGACCGCTTCGCGATCGAAAGCCTCGCCCGCGACGTCGATGAGGTCGATTTCGTCCATCAACGTCCTCATTTCCGAGGGGCTCAGGTACTTCGCGACCTGAGGCGAATCGAGGTCCAAAACGACCACCGGCGCGCGCTCAGAACCGTGGGCGACGCGCTGAAACAGATGAACCTGGCGAGTCGCCCGGTGATAAACCCCTTTGAAGTCGATCCCTTGCCCGATCGGCCAGTTCATCGCCACGCTGCGAATGCCCAGCACGTCCTCGACCTCAGTCAGTAGCGCCAGTGGCCCGATGCCGTCGTGATCGAGCTTATTGATGAAGGTGAAAATCGGAATGCCGCGCTGTCGGCAGACGGCGAACAACTTTTTCGTCTGTGTCTCAACGCCCTTCGCATTGTCGATTAGCATCACCGCGCTGTCGGCAGCGGTGAGCGTTCGATAGGTGTCGGCGCTGAAGTCGTCGTGACCCGGGGTATCGAGCAGGTTCAGTACATGATCGCGATATTCGAACTGCAGAACCGTCGAGGTGATCGAGATTCCTCGCTGCTTTTCGATCTCCATCCAGTCCGAAGTCGCCTTGCGCTGGTTGCGCCGGGCGGTGACGGTGCCCGCGAGTTGGATCGCGCCCCCGTACAGCAGCAGCTTCTCGGTCAGGGTCGTTTTGCCGGCGTCGGGATGCGAAATAATGGCAAACGTTCGCCGTCTGGATATCTCTTGCTCGAGGGCTGTCATGGGGCAGGGTCGCAGGCAAAAGGACTGCCTGGAGGCTTATAGAGTACCCTGCGTGCTGCAATCGCAAGGAGGTAGGCTCCCTGCCGGATGGGGCGAAACCCATGCCGACCTGGACCTTCAAAGCTCCATGAGGCTCGCCACGACGTTGAAAGACGGGAGCCGGTACGCATCCTTCGCCTGGACGGCGCTGGCGTACCTTCTGTTGGCATGTCTTGCCTACTTGCCGATTCTCATCCACGGCGATTTCCTTTGCGACGATTTCATCCTGCTCGCACGGATAAAGTCGGGGATCAACATCTGGGATTATCGCGGCGCCGACTTTTATCGGCCCGCGATTTGCACCACCCTCAGCGGCCTTTGGAAGCTGTTTGGAACGAATCCCTTTCCGTACCACCTATTCAACATTCTGGTCCTGGTCGCCACCGGACTTCTACTGAGGGCCATCTGGCTTCGACTTGTACCAAGCCGCCCTCGGTCGGCGTTCGTGGTCGGCCTTGCGTTCGTGCTCTGGATTCCGCACTCGGAGTCGGTCGATTGGATTTCGGGGATGACCGACGGCGTGTCCGTACTCTTCGGCGCGGCGGCGGTGCTCGCCTTCATCCGGTACCGAGAACGGCCGACGCTATGGGCCTTTCTGTTGGCGGCGGTTCTCCTCTGGATCGGCTTCTTGGGCAAGGAGGCGATCGTCTCGTGGGCGTTGATCTTGCCTGTCCTCGGCTTGCTTGTCTCCCGGCCAGGCACGTCATGGATTCAAAGAGCAGGCGAAGCCGCAATCCTGTGCGCACTCGGCGCCGTGTTCGTCGGGTGGCGGGGCCACGTAATCGGCAAGCTGATCGGTGGCTACGGTGCGAAGGTGCATTTGGATATCCGGTGGCAGCCTATTTCCGCCAAGCTGTCCCGCCACATGGCCATGGATTTCTTACCGTTCAATAAGACCCTCGCGATCCTCGTCGGTCCCGGGTGGGCGGTGATTGCAACGACGGTCGTATGCGTGGGAATTCCGGCCCTGCTGCTGCGAAAAATTCCGAAGAAAGCGCCTACGCCGGAATGGGTCCAAGCGATGGTCGCGCTGCTTACGCTCGTCGCCTACGTCCGGCTCGCTTATATCTATGTTCCGGACGTGCTTTGGGAGGAGCACACGCCGGCGCTCTACATGGTAGGCGGGATTCTGATCGCCTTGGTCGTTTGTATCTTCGTTCGGACGAAGAAGCGCCCCAGGTTCGACACGCCCTTGGCGTTCGTTTTACTTTCGCTTGTCGCGGTGCTGATTCATGCGAACACGATCGACAAGCAGCAGGAGTGGCTTCTGTTTGCGGTCTATCTTTGGTTCGCCTTCGCCACTCGCCCGGTCGCGGAACTCTCTGAACCCGACCGGCGCCTCGCACTCGTCGCCGTCGCGTTCTTTGCTTCGACCTTCCTGGCGACCCTGCCCACGGCGACCTTGAAGATTGGTTTCACCGGGGAGGCTTCTCGCTTCACGTACGGCCCGTCGTTTTTCTCCGGCGTCGCTCTTCTCGCGGTATTGCTGCTCTATATCAACCGATCCGTCATTCGGAATGGCAGTGCGGCAGTCGGTTTGATCGCCTTGGGGGCGCTCCTGTACCTGAACAACGTCCCTTGGGCACAAGCCTCGGAGTTGAGCCGCCAAACCACTGCCGCGATTCGATCCGTACTTCCCGCACGACGGGTCTATGTTCTCACCGCGCCGGGTGCCCTGTCAGCGGCTTTTCTCTTTCGCATCGGAATCGATAGCCTGCCTGACTTGACCCTGGACGACCGAAAGGTTAGCGTGCGGCCCGCCAACTACATCATCGGTTGCGTCGATGACGATCGAATCGATGTACTTCAAACAGGACCCGCCTCGTACAGCTTGCGCGTCATCGACTCCCGAAGCTCTTTGCGATTCGAAAATGCATACCTTGAGAAGGTCGAGGATAACCTCCAAGCGGGTTGGTACACCTTCGCCGACGAAACTCGTGGAACCGAAGTGACTCCCGTCGTGAACCTGGTTGGCTTTCAGCCAAAGACGGACCACGTTATCGTCATCGACGGGACCTCGGCTCGCGTCATTCGCTGAGGGCTCGTCGACAATCGCATCGAAGAGGCGCCACGTTTTCGGGTCCCCCTCCCCTGAAGGAGACGCACAGCATTTGGCTGCGTTAGGCGGTCGCCCCCGAGCTTCGCTCATCCATGCGAATTCATCGATTAGCTCTCCTTTGGAGGGATCTGCGGATCCCAAATCATGTTAGTGGGGTGGTCGGACGGCTCGACTAAGCCAGAACCTCCACCCACGGATGAGAGCGACGTCGCTCCGCCCGCCTGCGGTTGTTCGGTCGCCCACAGTCTTTGGTCGAACGCCATCGAGATCACCGACCCCAAAAGCCCATGCTGCTTCTCATGCCTGGATACGCGATACGAGTACGTAACCGGAGCCAGGGCCGGGTCCCGGCCCAAAGCTCTAAATGGCGGCTTTTTCTCATCACCTGTTGACGCCGACCCGAAAACATTACAAATCGGGTCGGCACACGAGTACAGCGGCGACGGGCTCAAGCATGTCGAGTGGCCAGCGGGAACGCCAACGACGCTCGTCTGGGACGGACAGAGTTATCTGCAGGGGAGGCAATAACCATGGCAGTCACCGACTACATCACCGTCGAGGGAATGATCCTCGGAGAAGTGACGAACGGCGTCATGCGTAGTTACGGAACCGACGCACTTGGGTCGGTTGTCGCCACCTATACAGGCGGGGCACTGGGGAACACCTACCGGTTCAAGCCTTACGGGAGCTTATTGGCGAAGACGGGATCTGCCATAGACCCTTTCTTCTTATGGAATGGTGCGAGCGGTTATCGGTCCACCGGAAGTGGCCCGTCTCACTATGTTAGGTCCAGACATTATTCGTTCAACATTCGTCAATGGACAACAGTTGATTCATTCTGGCCGGAAGAGCACGCTTATGTTTACGCTTGGGATTCGCCGCTTATACGCAATGACCCGTCGGGACGACTCTGTATCCAGTCAATCCCTGGGTCGGGCAGGGTGTCCTTGACACCAACCTTCGCACTTTTGGATTTCGAACCACCTGTCGTTGTAAGCCCTAACTCGCATTGGCTAGTGGAGTCCTACATCCAAGCCGATTTCACATGCACCGTCCTACGTCTGCCGTGCTTTGTTTGCCCAGGATACGTGATGGGCCAGTGGCCAATCAATCAGTGGTTATCACAGTCTCAGATGTCTGCTGCTTGGTCACCCGACGGACCCGGTAACGTCGCCTGTGGTATTGCGAGTGGCAACCCGTGCGCCTTCACTCAGATGGGAAAAAATGAACCAGGCTATTCGAATTCAAAATGGGATCCAGGTCAAGAATCAAGCTGCGACAGTAAGACAAGCCCAGTTGATGTATATTCCTACCAATTGCCTCTCACGTTTACATATTGGTTTACCACGTGCTGCAGTCTTACTCCAATAAACGGAAGTCAGCCGCCAACAGGCGGTGCCGGAGTAAGTTGCGTCGTGTGGGGATATTACCTGGGCATCAGGGCGGCCAATAATGCCACCGGGCTTGATGTTGACCTCCACCTTCTTTAGAATCGCCGACCCCTATTAGCTTAGAATGATTATACCAATTGCGCTTTTCTTGGCGGCTGGAGCCGCGAAACAGTCGATTGCTTGTAAATACGACCGCCTGATCGGTCCCGTAGGACAGTTCTCAAAGGCGAGTGTGTTTTGGGCGTACTACTTGGTCACGCCATGGTTTCCGGAAAGCCCTCCGAAATATAATGGCGACAACTTTCCAAGTGTGGCGCTCCCTTACCTAAGTGATTTGCTCAACCGGATGGACAGGCCGATCGTGGGGGAGATTCTTAATGGCAACCTCAATCCAGCCACTGGCAGTGCTAAAGATGATTTGGCCGCTGGCATCACGTTTTGGACCCTCCAGTGGCGTGGCGGCAACTGGGATGTCTATCACGAGCAAGCTACCTACTTCCTTTCAAAAGCGGCGCACGAAGGAGACGCCGTCCAGCAGAGTTTTGGTTCCCTCGCCTATGCGAATAGCGCGATTAAGCAAGAACTAGATTTCGCCAGTAATTACACCGACATGCAGGGAGTTCGAGCGCCGGCAGGTAGCCGTGAGCGCATTAATGAGCAGTCCTTCCGGCTGAAGTCTACTTACAACGACTTCAAGACGAGAGTTCCGGAACGCGCGCTCAGAGCCGCTATGCAAGTGGTCGATAACTTGAATCATCGTGAGCAGTCCGATGAGCGATCTCACTGGGTGGACATTATTTATCGAGAATTTCCTCAATACCGTTCATGGTACTACTACAAGGACAACCGTGGATAAGCTAAATGGCGGCCTTTTCTCATCACCTGTTGACGCCGACCCGAAAACATTACAAATCGGGTCGGCACACGAGTACAGCGGCGACGGGCTCAAGCATGTCGAGTGGCCAGCGGGAACGCCAACGACGCTCGTCTGGGACGGACAGAGTTATCTGCAGGGGAGGCAATAACCATGGCAGTCACCGACTACATCACCGTCGAGGGAATGATCCTCGGAGAAGTGACGAACGGCGTCATGCGTAGTTACGGAACCGACGCACTTGGGTCGGTTGTCGCCACCTATACAGGCGGGGCACTGGGGAACACCTACCGGTTCAAGCCTTACGGGAGCTTATTGGCGAAGAC
>Ga0206874_1069_pt1 | contig 29162 bp, 33 predicted proteins | sample Alteio_BWOrgCont_12_FD_152629 | JGI IMG/M metagenome (GOLD analysis project Ga0206874, IMG submission 152629) | Enriched cells from forest soil in Barre Woods Harvard Forest LTER site, Petersham, Massachusetts, United States -... | ecosystem: Environmental > Terrestrial > Soil > Temperate forest >...
ATGATGCAGGTACAAAATTCGGGCTGGAAACCAATGGGCGTATCGAATCGATATTAATGAGTTTGCCACCAACTGCAAAATGGGTGTACAATTACCAGGCACAGCGGGGGAGTGAAGAAGAAAAAACTTTATCGTTGTTAAAAAAGGGGATAAACTGGGCGTAATGAAGAATATTAAAATATTAACAGGGAGTTTTTTACTCTTTATGCTTTTATCATCATTTTACCAGGCGCAAACCCTTGAGGGCAAATGGGAATATGCAGGCGATATTTTTGACGGCAAAAAGGAAGGCGCCCCAAAAGAGTACGCCTTGCAACGTAAATACAGCCAAGCACATTTCGAGGCCTATGTGATCCAAAAAGGCTATATGCCCGAGATGTATGAAACAGGTGATTACCAGCTAACAGCCGATACCTGCCTTGAAGTGCAAACCTTTAGTAACCAAGACTCTAAGTTGCTTAATATACCTATACATTACCATTATACCATCAATAATGATACGCTTACTTTGAAGGGGATTTTACCTAACGGCGAGCATGTTGAGGAATACTGGAAACGCTTAAAATAAATAGCACAACAGATTGCGCTTTTTCATGTAACATTTTAAGTGTATAACGTTGAAAACCCTGTATAATGTTGGTAAAAAAGTTAATAAAAACCATTAAATTTCTTAACTTCGCAGGTCGTTAAAAAAACCAAATTTTAACGGGCAATTACAGAGAAGATTTCTACAAAAAAATACTATGGCCGACGAAACAGGAAACGAAAACTCACCACAAGAAGACAGAATAATTTCGATAAATATTGATGAAGAAATGCGATCGGCTTACATTGATTATTCAATGTCGGTTATCGTATCGAGGGCTTTGCCCGATGTGCGCGATGGTTTAAAGCCGGTACACAGGCGCGTACTTTTTGGTATGCTCGATTTGGGTTTGGCCAACAACAAGCCCACAAAAAAATCAGCCCGTATAGTAGGGGAGGTTATGGGTAAATATCACCCGCATGGTGATGCCTCGGTTTATGATACCATGGTGCGTATGGCGCAGGATTTTAGCTTGCGCTACCCGTTGGTTGAAGGCCAGGGAAACTACGGAACCATTGACGGTGATAACCCTGCGGCAATGCGTTATACTGAAGCAAGGCTACAAAAGCTTGCTGAAGAAATGCTGGCCGATATTAACAAGGATACCATTGATTTCCAGTTAAACTTTGATGATACGCTGCAGGAACCTACCGTATTGCCTGCGAAATTCCCGAATTTGCTGGTAAACGGCGCATCGGGTATCGCGGTGGGTATGGCTACGAACATGGCGCCACACAATTTGTCGGAGGTTATTGATGCTACTTTAGCTTTTATTGACAACCGCAATATTGAGATAAGCGAGCTAATGACACATGTTAAAGGCCCCGATTTCCCAACCGGCGGCATTATTTACGGTGTTGAAGGGCCACGCGAGGCTTTAGAAACCGGCAGGGGACGTATAGTTATACGTTCAAGGGCCGAAATTGAAGTTTATAATAACGACCGTGAACGTATTATAGTTAGCGAAATACCTTACCAGGTAAACAAGGCTAACATGATCGAGCGTACCGCCGAACTGGTTAACGACAAAAAGATCGAGGGTATAAACGCCATCAGGGATGAATCGAACAGGGAAGGTATACGTATAGTTTATGAGATAAAACGTGATTCGAATGCAGCTATCGTATTAAACAATTTGTTTAAATACACTGCATTGCAAACATCGTTCAGCGTAAATAACATCGCGCTAGTACATGGTCGCCCGATGATGCTAAACCTAAGGGACTTAATATTCCATTTTGTTGAGCACAGGCATGAGGTTGTAATACGCCGCACCAAATTTGAGTTAGCTGAAGCACAGAAACGCGCGCATATACTTGAAGGTTTGTTGATAGCGCTTGATCATTTAGATGAGGTTATTAAACTGATCCGCGCATCGGCTACGCCTGAAGATGCACGCGAAGGTTTGATGGCTCAATTTGCATTGAGCGATATACAGGCCCGCGCCATACTGGACATGACCTTAAGAAGGTTAACCGGACTGGAACGCGACAAAATAAAAGCAGAATTCGACGAATTGATGAAACTGATAGATTACTTGAATTCAGTTTTAGCCGATGAAGGTTTGCGTATGCAGATCATTAAAGATGAACTTATCGAGATAAAGGATAAATATGGCGATGAGCGTAAAACTGAAATAGTTTACTCATCGGCAGAAATGAATACCGAGGACTTTATTGAGGATGAGGACGTTGTAATTACTATTTCGCATGAAGGGTACATTAAACGTACGCCTTTAACCGAGTACCGCAGGCAGGGCAGGGGTGGTAAGGGCTCATTGGGCAGCAACAGCCGCGATGAGGACTTTATTGAGCACCTGCTGATCGCATCGAACCATAATTATATGCTGTTCTTTACCGAATCGGGACAATGTTTCTGGTTAAGGGTATTTGAAATTCCGGAAGGGACGCGCACATCAAAAGGCCGTGCTATCCAGAACATCATCAACATACCAAAAGAAGAAAAGATAAAGGCATACATCAAGATCATCAACCTTAAGGATAAAGATTATCTTGAAAATAACTACATTATTATGTGTACCCGTAAAGGTACTATTAAGAAAACTTCGCTTGAGGCTTATTCTCGTCCGCGTGCCAATGGTATAAACGCCATTAACATTAACGAGGGTGATTCATTACTTGAGGCAAACTTAACCAGTGGAAGCAGCGAAATTGTAATGGCGCTTAAATCGGGGAGGGCAATACGCTTTAATGAGGCTACTGTTAGGCCGATGGGTCGTACGGCAACAGGCGTTCGCGGTATCTCACTTGATAGTGATAATGATGAAGTTGTAGGTATGATCGCCATTGATAACCCTGAAACTACCGTATTGGTGGTATCGGAAAAAGGATATGGAAAACGTACAGATATTGACGATTACAGGGTAACCAATCGTGGTGGTAAGGGTGTAAAAACACTTAACATAACTGAAAAAACCGGAAACCTTGTTGCCATTAAAGGTGTTACCGATAATGAGGATCTGATGATCATCAATAAATCGGGGATCATAATAAGAATGGCGATAAGTGAGTTAAGGACTATGGGCAGAGCTACCCAGGGCGTTAGATTAATTACACTTAAAGGTAATGATGAAATAGCATCAGTTGCAAAAATTGAGCACGACGAGGAGGAAGAGGTTGAAAATGACGGAAGTGCTGAAAACACTGGTGAAGAATCATCAACCGATGAGACAACTGAATAAATAATATGCAGAGCCGTAAATTAATATTATCGGTTTTAGTGCTGCTATTTTCTACGGCTTACGCGTTCCCGCAATCGGAAACGTTTAAGCCCGTAATAAATAACCTGGCACTTTATAAACAAAAGAAAGACCTGAAGTTTTTAACCGCTGCAAAAAAATCAGTGGATAGCCTGGTGACAACCCATGCTGATTCATTAGATATAAAAAAGAGCATATACAGGGCTTTGGTTAATTCAACCATTGTTTATGAAGATTCATTAAATACCCTGAAGCAACCTGCAACGCTATTTCCGCAAACGGTACTGTTGGTTGAAAAAATATGCAAAAACAAAAAGGTAGTTAGTTACCAGGACCAGATGGATTATATAAAACGCTGTTTGGCCAATGTTTACATACGCCAGGGCTTTCAATACATGAATACTTCGGATTTTGTAAATGCGGAGCAATCGTTTCTGAAAGCGCAGAAATATGTCCCATCATTTAAGCAGTTAAATTTCTATATAGCTTACTCAAGCAATAAATTAGGCAATTTGCAGGACGCCGCGAAGTATTACACCAATTTAATTGATGCCGATACTGCCCGGGCCTCGTATATTGAAGCGGCCGCGAACATTTATCAATCAATGGGCGATACCGCCAAGGCGACAGCTATAATTCAAAAGGGGGTTAAACGGTTCCCCGATGATAAGCTATTGCTGTTGAATGCAGCTAATATTTATAATAACCAAAAAGCATATGGGTTATTATTACCTTTGCTTGAGCCTTTGCTTAATAATTACCCCAATAGTGCAGATGTGGCATTTGTAGCAGCAAATTGCTATGATAACCTTGACCAATACAAAAAAGCCGAAGCATGTTATTTGCGGGCTATTGATATGAACGGGGCAGCATACGAACCGGTATTTAACCTGGGGTTGCTATATTTTAAAGAAAGCCTGCTTGGGGCGCCTAATAAAGATAATAATACCCGGCTCGCGGCTGAAATGATGGAAAAAGCCAATGAAATTTCGCCTAATGATGCAAGGGCTTTAAAAGTATTACAACTTATTTATACAGAAACCCAAAACAAAAACCAATTAATAAAGGTAAATAACAAACTAAAGGAGTTAACCAACCAGTAAAACTATGAAAATAAAACTCTTGATGACCGGCCTGTTTGGCCTAATATCAGTAGCAGCCTTAGCACAAAAAGGGGAACTAAACAATGCTAAAGAAAAGTATGATAAGTACGATGTAGAAAGGGCCAATAAATTAACCCAGGCAGCAGGGAAAACAGATCTTCAGGACGCCAAAACATCAATAGACAAGGCTTCGGTTAATGAGAAAACATCGGTGATGCCACTTACTTTTGCCCTGAAGGGGGCTATTTACTCATCAATAGCCTTAGAAGATACTGTTCCTGCAACCTCGTTGCCAAACTTTAAAATAGCTGATGAAGCTTTGACCAAGGCTAAATCCCTTGATTCGGCAAAACAGGAAAATAAAGACCTGATACACAAAGCATATCTTAATTTAGCACAATACTCATTTGATAAGGGCAGGGCTGAATTCCAGAATAAAAAATTTACGGATTCATACAAAGATTTTGATTATTTCCGCCAGGTAGTACCCGATGATACTACTTCATTATATGTAACGGGCTTAGCCGCTTCAAATGCCGGTTTAACCGATCCTAAATATAATGCGTATGCCATTACCAACTATACCAAATTGCTTACCAAAAACTATTCGCAAAACCCGGCTATTTACCAGGACCTGGCAGCAATATACTTAGCAAGTAAAGATACTGCCAATGCTTTTAGAATAGCAGGGGAAGGTGTAGCAAAATATCCTAATAACAACGACCTGCGTAAAAGAGAAATTGAAATTGGGTTACAATCAGGCAAACAGGATGTTTTAACATCGAAGATCGAAGCTGCAATTGCTGCCGATCCTAAGAATAAGACATTATATTATTACGAAGGGTTAACTTATTCACAAATTGCTGAGTCGTATGCAGCACAGCAGAAAAAAACTAAGGTAGCAGCTGAAAAAACCGCATTGGAGCAAAAGAAAGTTGATGCTTACGGAAAATCAGCCGAGCAATATAAAAAAGCTGTGGCGATAGACCCGGATTATTTTGAAGCTAACCTGAATTTAGGGTATGTGTTAATTAGCCCGGCAATTGATGAATATAACGCCGCCAACCAATTGCCCGCAAACAAACAAAAAGAATACACAGCTGCTATAGCTAAAGCAAAAGAAGATTTTAACGCGGCCAAACCATATTTGCAAAAAGCCGTGGATCTGAACCCAAAATCAGTTGACGCATTAAATAACTTAAAAACTTATTATTTAGGTGTACAGGATAATGTTAACGCTAATGCAACACAAAAAAAGATAGAAGCATTAGGTAGCGGGGGACAATAAGAAGTAATATTGGGGAGGGCTTTTAGGTAAGCCCTTTCTTTATCTGTTATTACTTAACATAATGTTAATTATGTGAAAATAAATGATCCCGAAACAAACCTTTCCAGGACTTAGTTTCATTCAAAATATCATCGCATAAAAAAGCACGGGTATAATCCATACCCGTGCCTTTTATAATAAAAAAAGAATTACTTTTTGGTTGTATCTTTTTTACTGGTGTCCTTTTTAATGGTGTCAACAACTTTTGTTGTATCAGTAACTTTCGTCGTATCTTTTACGGTAGTACTGTCAGATCCATCAGCTTTTTTGCTCGAACCGCAACTTGAGGCCATTGCGCCAACCATGGCTACAACAAGGGCTAAGGTTAAAATTTGTTTTTTCATAGGTGATTTATTAAATGTATGTTTTAATATTGTTATTAATCATCTCTACAACCAGCTATTGAAAATATTGTTTGCCGCGTTTTTTAATATTTTTAGTTGCTTTAAGCTATGTTACTGTACCTTAATGTATGTTAACAGTTTGTGATATAGCATGCGCCCTGTTTTACATTTGGATAATAATTAAAAAGCAATTGTGAAAAAGAAGCTGAACATACTTTTTATACTTGTTAGCCTGTCGTTATTGGGTATTATTGTTTTTCAGGTATATTGGTCGGTTAGCGCTTACCGTGTAAATAAAACCAAATTTGATACAGATGTGAATGTTGCTATGCAAAAAGCAATGGACGACTGTAAAAAGGATTATTTTGATTCGATACGGGTTGTACTGGTTAGGCGGCTTTCAGACACAGCCATCAAAATAAGTGTGGATACCTTGCATGAGGAAGATACAATACATAAGCAGCTGACAATTACTATAAAAAACAAACACAACGGGCCCGCTTTTATACAGTTGCAGCCATTTCATATAACCTCGAACCAAATGGATTATTATCGGGCCATGATAAAGCATAAGGCTACGTTGCCCGAAGTAATAACCGAGGCCTCATTTTATATTCCAAGTTTGATGAATCAATGGCAAATGCTATTGGGGCTGAATGATATTCAAGATCATTGGGCGGAAACCGAAGCTTTTTTAAAGGCGCATAGCAACATCCCCCGTGATACTGTATTTGTCCGGGGAATGGTAAAGCAATATGGGATATACGCGCTCCCGGTAAACTACAGGCAAGCCGACAGCCTTAAACTAAACAATTACTTTAAGTTGGAATTGGCAAAAATGAATATCGATCCAAATTACTGGTTCTATTTTTCAACTAAGCATACACAGCCGCACAAACCCGACATGTTTTACAGCGAAACAGCTGAATATGATTATAAATACCATGGTTTTATATTTTTGGGCGTTAGTGCCAGGAATGCTGAATTTTTTGCCCGTGCGGCGTTTTTTAACCCGCAATGGGCCGTGCTTAAGAGTATGCTCCTCCCCTTGTGCCTGTCTGTATTCCTGATGCTGTTTACTGTATATTGTTTTTACTATATCATCCAATTGGTTATCCACCAAAAAAAGCTGGCCGAACTGAAGGATGATTTTATTAATAATATGACGCACGAGTTGAAAACACCTATAGCAACCATAACCGTAGCCGTAGAGGGCCTGCAAAAGTTCAACGCCTTAAATGATCCTGAAAAAACACGACGTTACCTGCAAACCGCGCGCACAGAACTATCGCGGTTAGATAACCTTGTGACCAAGGTGCTTAATATTGCCGCTTTTGAAAATAAGGATATTGTATTGGAGAAGGAAAAAATAAATGTCGACGATATGGTTAATGAGATCATATCAACAGAAAAAACAAAATCGGGCAAAGAACTGCATATTACCTATACCAATAATGATGTTGAAACCATTTATGCCGATAAGCTGCATTTTAGGAACGTTTTGGTGAATATTGTAGATAATGCTATTAAATACAGTAACGAGCCGGTTAGCATCACTATAAGCTGTTTTAAACAGGCCGGTAACGCTGTGTTCGCTATAAAAGATAATGGCATAGGCATACCTGAACAGCACATTAACCAGGTGTTTGAAAAATTTCACCGGGTACCAACCGGTAATGTGCACAATGTAAAAGGAACAGGTTTAGGCTTAAGTTATGCGAAGTACATTATTACGGTGCATGGTGGTGATATTACTGTAAAAAGTGAAATTAATAAAGGCAGCGAATTCATAGTTTACATACCTTTAAGCAATGGATAAAATAAAGGTTTTATTGGCCGAGGACGAAACTTCGCTGGCGCATATTATACGCGAGAGCCTTGAAGAACGCAACTTTAGTGTGATATTATGTGCGAACGGCGAGCAGGCTATTGAGCAATATAACAAACAAAAACCCGATATACTGGCCCTTGATGTGATGATGCCAAAAACCGATGGTTTTGAGGTAGCGAAAAAGGTAAGAGAAAAGGATAGCACCACTCCTATTATTTTTATCACGGCACGGTCGCAGGTTAAGGATGTTGTGGCGGGGTTTGAGCTTGGCGCCAACGATTATTTGAAAAAACCATTCAGCGTTGAGGAACTGATCGTAAGGATAAAGTCGTTATTGCGGCATAAACAAACAACCATTGCAAGCACTAAAAAACCGGAGCAGCAATTGGTGAATATAGGTGCAATTGTTTTTAACCCTGTAAAAAACGTGATCCAGTATAATGAAAGCATCATTCATTTAACAGCGCGTGAGAGTGAACTGCTGCACCAGCTATGCCAGCCCAATATGGAATCGGTATCGCGTAAAACATTGCTGCAGAAAATTTGGGGCAATGATAATATTTTTAACGCCCGCAGTTTAGATGTATTTATAACCCGGTTACGCCGCCACCTGGCCGCCGACCCAAATGTGCAACTCATTAATATTCGCGGTATTGGCTATAAACTGGTGTGGTAAGCGTACTTTTTAAGTGAGTTCGATATAACTCTTAGTTTTAAAAAATGTCCTGGAAGGACTATCCCTTTGTAGAAAAAGATAAAGAAAAGAATATTGCTCCGTAGGAGCTACCCAAATTCGCAAAGGGTAGCCTCTGACGAGGCAAAAATTACCATTTTATTTTTTTCTACAAAGGGGTTGACCCTACGGGTCAATTCTTATTTTTATATCGAACTCACATCACTTAAGTAAAAATTCCACCCCCTATCCTATCATATTAAGATAAAATTTCTGATATTTAAGGCTTATGAGGGTGTCAGAAAATTTACTGAAATGGGCTATACGGTTTTACCCTCCCCTATTTTTCCAGCGTGTTTGGGTTGTGAAATTTGATAAAGGCTTCCGCGGTGTCGAGGTGAAGATCCGCAAAAGTTTCTGGAACCGCAATTATAATAATTCTATTTTCGGAGGTACTATCTTTGCCGCGGCAGACGCGTTTTACCCGGTTATTTTCTTTAAAGCGTTATCGCTCAAAGGGTATAACCTGCGTGCCTGGTCAAAATCAGTCGATATAAAATATAACAAGCCGTCGTTTACCGATCTTTCCTATAAGATATATATTACCGATGCTGAACTTGCCGAGGCAGAGGAAATACTAAACACCGTTGGCAAATACACCAAAGTACATCCTATTGAAATTTATGATAAGAATGGCGTAAATGTTGCCTCGGCATTGAACGAGGTGTACATGCGTAATTTGGATTTTATTGATACTACAAATGCAAACAATAATGAATGATGCGTCCTTTGCAAAAAAAGGATTTACAATATCTACTGATAAAGACTTACTTGAACTGGGAATGATCTATAACTACCTAAGTAAAGAATCATATTGGTCGAAAGGGATAGCTGTTGAGCGTGTGCATACCTCCATTGCAAACTCCATGTGTTTTGGTGTTTATGCCGATGGAAAGCAGGTTGGCTTCGCCCGTGTAGTTACCGATAAAGCTATTTTTGCCTATTTGTGCGATGTATTTGTGTTGGATAGTCACCGGGGATTGGGATTGTCGAAATGGCTGTTGCAAACCATATTGGCCCACCCTGAATTGCAGGGGCTGAAACGCTGGGTGCTTGCCACTGCCGACGCGCATGGGCTATACAAGCAGTTTGGTTTCGGACCATTGGCTAAACCCGACAATTGGATGGATATTTATACACCTTTTAAAATTGATTAAGGAGAAGCGGGAAATGAATATAAAGAAACAGATCTTCGAAGGTGAAGGTGTATCGCTCGACTTTAAGAAGACCATATCGAGCTGCGAGAAGATAGCGCGTACCATGGTGTCGTTCGCCAATAATAAGGGCGGGCGGCTATTAATAGGCGTTGCCGATGATGGCAGTATAAAAGGCGTAAAATCGGAAGATGAGGAACGATATATGATAACCAGGGCGGCCCACCTTTTCTCGAGGCCTGCACTTGAACCTGTTTTTGAAGAAAAATACGTTGATGATAAACTGGTGCTGGTGGTTGATATACCCGAAAGCACCACCAAGCCGCATTATGCTTTAGCCGAAGACGGCAAATGGTGGGTGTATGTGCGCGTGAAGGACAAAAGCGTGCTGGCCAGTAAAATTGTGGTTGACGTGCTTAAGCGTTCGACAGGCGATACTGGCGTGATGCTGACCTATTCATCAAACGAAAAAACCTTGCTTGAATACCTGCAAACAGCCGAGCGGATCACTGTAATTGAATTTTGCAAACTGCTTAATTTAACCCGGCGGCGGGCACAGGCTATATTGGTCGACCTGATCTTATCGGGTGTGGTGCGGATACATACTACGGAGAAAGAGGAGTATTATACGGCGGTTTGAGGGAAAGCTGTGCAACTAAAGCTCCGTTCTATTGATTTTTTTGTTCGACTTTAAAATGCCGCCCTGGTAATTTACTTCCCGAAATAGAAATATCACTAATTTTCAATTTTTTTACCTCGCTTATATCTTCAAGGCGATTACACTCAAATGCAAATATTCTTTTCAATTTTTTAAGATGATCACATTTAGGAAACCTTGTAATCTTCGCTACATATTGAAGTTCTATTTCTTCCAGATTTGGAAGTTCTTCAATAAAATCAATATTCTTGATTTTTGAATTTGTCTTTATCCATATTTTTTTAAGCGACTGAATATTGACCAGAAAATCAAAACTCTCAACTCTTCCTCCATAATTTCCAATAGTTTCTATCGGCAGTCCCTGTAGAAAATCGAATCCTTTTAGTTTTGTTGATGTAAGCCAAAAACTTTTAAGCTTTTTCAACGTCGGAATTGTTATCAACAAATCTTTATAATCACCATCAAGACTTAGACTTTCTAACGTATTGCTAAAGTCGGTCACAAACTGCAGGCTTATTTTGGGCTTAGGTTGAGTAAAGCCAAGGCCAAGATGAACAAGCTTTTTCAATTTGTATAACGGCTCATTTGAGCCAAATACAGCTGTATCCCAATCAAATCTTTCTAAATCAGGAAGAAAGTTCAAAAAGCTTATATCTGACCAGGTATCAGGATAACCGTAAACCCTCAATGTAATATCCTTTCTATTTTTGAAAATTACATCATTTAATATATTTAAAGTTTTTTCGTCAGGTTTAATATCATGAAATTGAATAACTTTAAGCTTCGGCAAGGCAAGCAATTGTTCTGCTATTGAATATGTTACCGGCTGTCGACTATGAAATATTTTTGCAGAAATTAAACCTTCCATTTTAATTATTTATCGTAATTCTATATATCAAAACTATTAATCGCTGTCCCGGCTGTATGTAAATCAGGATTACGGCTTTGGTGAATGATCGCGATAATTACGATCTGTTGTTTGGTATCATCTATATAAAAATGTACAGCATAAGGAAAAATTGCTGTGAAGGCCGTCCTTACATTTTTATATTTAATTTCATAATTCAAAGGGTTCTTTTGTAGCCTATGAATACAGTTTTTTACTTCGAGGGCGAAAATTTTCTCTAAACCTGCTCTTTGGCTTTTATACCAATCCTTTGCTTCTATTATATCTGTTTTTACAACATCATAATAGGACAAGCTAAATGCCATATTACTTATCTAATTCTTCGAACAATTCAGAAATTGGCCTTATCCTGCCGGGATTATTTTTCAAATCATCAAGACGGGCGTCTATGATATTTTTTTGCCACTCGGGTAGTTCAGTATCTAAGTGAGATATGTCGGGATATTTGGTTTTCATTATCTCCCATTCTTCTATTGGAAGCTGAACTGCTGTTATGTGCCCTTTTTCGTCTGAAAGATATTGTACGCTCATAATATCAAATTTAATTAATTATTATTAATTACCCAACCAGGTGCATTTAAAGATTTTATATAAAACACATAGCACTGACATTTCCGTATCAGGATTTTATATCCTTATCCCTCATTCTTGAGAAATAATTTAGGTCACCTCGATATTTCAACCTATTTTTATCCGCTGACCTAATGAGAACAATTTACCGTAAATATAAACACCACTACAATGCTAATTTAAAACTGGCGACGCCTATTATTGTGTCGCAGTTGGGGCATACGCTGGTGCAATTTTCGGATAGCGTGATCGTGGGCCATTTCGCGGGTACGGTTTGTTTGGCGGCGGTATCATTGGTGAACAGCATTTTTGTTATACCTATGGTAATTGGTTTGGGTATCTCTTACGGCCTTACGCCTCTTATCGCGCAAAATAACAGCCGTAAAAATTATTTGGCCTGCGGGCGATTGCTTTCGAATAGTTTGGTTATAAACCTTGCAACGGGCGTTATCCTGTTTCTGTGTTTGTTCTTTGGGTCGATATATGTGTTGAACCACCTGCATCAATCGCCGGAGGTTGTGGAGCAGGCGAAGCCATTTTTAACGCTGCTGGGTTTGTCTATCATCCCTATGCTGATATTTAACACCTTTAAGCAGTTTGCCGAAGGTTTAGGATTTACCATGCAGGCTATGGTCATATCAATAGCGGGTAACGTACTGAATGTTTTGGTGGGGATAGTTTTGGTAAAGGGCATGTTCGGCATTCCGCCGATGGGCATCCGCGGGGTTGGCTACAGTACCTTGATAGACCGCTGCCTGATGGCGATTGTGATGAGCACGTATGTATTCCGTTCGGCTAACTTCAGGAAATACCTGAAGAGCTTTGCATTGAAACAGATCAGCTACCTGCGCAGCATACAGATCATACGGATAGGCACCCCTATCGCCCTGCAATATACTTTTGAGCTCAGCGCGTTTAGCGGCGCGGCAATATTGATAGGAACAATTGGGGTCGATCAACAGGCAGCGCACCAGATAGCCATTAACCTTGCCGCCATGACTTATATGGTATCGAGTGGTATCGCGGGCGCGGCAACTATTAAGTCGGGGAATTACTTTGGGGTGAACGACCAGCAGAACTTACGGGAATCGGCCATATCGAACTACCATGTTGTGATCGTTTTTATGTGCTGCACTGCCCTGCTATTTGGTTTAGGGAACCACATTCTGCCTTATATGTATACTACAGATAAGGCTGTAATAAACATTGCTGCACAGCTACTTATAATTGCAGCTATATTTCAATTATTCGACGGCACGCAGGTTGTTGGCTTAGGAATATTACGCGGTATGGGCGATGTTAATGTACCTACTATTGCAACCTTTTTGGCGTACTGGGTAGTTGGCATACCGGTTGGTTATTACCTTGGGCTGTATCTTGGCTTAGGCGTTACCGGTGTTTGGTACGGCTTGGTTCTGGGGCTGATGGTATCATCGGGGTTGATGTTTTTGCGTTTCCAGTACATCAGCAAAAAACATCAGCATAAGATAGCGTAATCAGAAATAGAGCTGGTTGACGATGCGGTAAGTATTGCAATGCGCCTCGACAATATCCCGCACCTGCGGCGAATAACCGCCTCCCATGCTTACCTGTACAGGTATTTTATTCATCAGGCATTGTTCAAAAACAAACCGGTCGCGCATTTTGCAGTCTTCGCGGGTTAGCTTGAGTTTGCCTAATTTGTCGGTGGCCAAAACATCCACACCTGCCTGGAAAAATATAAAATCCGGGTTTTGCCGGGCGATGAGCTTGGGCAAGGTATCACGCAAAATATCTAAATACTCTTTCCCACTTATGCCATCGGGCAATGGTATGTCCAGATCTGAAGTTTCTTTTCGGAACGGGAAATTATTTGCGGCATGCATGGAGAAGGTGAATACCCGTGGCTCATTTTCAAATATTTGAGCGGTGCCATTGCCCTGGTGTACATCTAAATCAATTATTAATATAGATGATGCTAATTCTTTATTTAATAAATAGTTAGCTGCTACTGCCTGATCGTTCAACAAACAAAAGCCCTCGCCCCAATTTGTGCCCGCATGGTGGGTGCCGCCTGCGGCGTTAAACGCGACACCGTATTCAAACGCATAGTGACAGGCGGTGATGGTGCCCTGAGAAATGCGCCTGCTGCGTTCAATCAATCGTGCCGATAATGGAAAACCGATGCGCCTTACTTCTTTCGCCGGCAATGTCAGATCGCGCAGTTGTTGCCAGTAATCCTTATCGTGCGTCCATAGTATTACTTCTTCGTCTACCTGTTCGGGATAAAACAGGTTCTCTTCGGTTATCAGGCCTTCATGCAGCAATTGTTCGGGTATCAGCTCGTATTTCACCATCGGAAAACGGTGGCCTTCCGGCAAGGGGTGAGCGAATGACTTTGCGAAAGCTATTTTTAGCATGAAATTAAGCGCTATAAAGCATTTTCTGAGACCCAACGACCAAGTACTCGCCCGGCTTCGAAAACGTCTTTAAATGAATTATAAAGCGGCACGGGGCTTAAACGAATTACGTTTGGTTCGCGCCAATCGCCAATTACACCGTTTTGTGTAAGATAATTGAAGATTTGTTTCGCGTTATGCCTGCAAACAACCGAGAGCTGGCAACCACGCCAGTCCTTGTTTTTCGGGGTGATGATACTAAACAGTTCCCGCCCGGCTTCGATGTTTATTTCCTGTATCAAATATTCTAAATAGCCGGTCAGGAGTTCGCTTTTAGCGCGCAGCGGGGCCAATCCCCCGACCTGCTCAAAAATATCCAGCGAGGCTTTATGCAGGGCCATCAGCATTATGGGCGGGGTGCTTACCTGCCAGCCATCAGCCCCGGCAGCGGCGTCGAAACCGGGCGCCATCAGGAAACGTTTATCCTGCCTGTAACCCCACCAGCCTGCAAAACGGTTTAAGGTTTTATCGGTAAAATGCCTTTCGTTCACAAAAATACCGCTTATACCGCCCGGACCTGAGTTCATGTATTTGTATGAGCACCAGCAGGCAAAATCAGCGGCCCAGTCATGCAGTTTTAAGGGCACATTCCCGGCAGCGTGGGCCAGGTCGAAACCGGCCATCGCCCCTGCTTCATGCGCGGCTTTGGTTATAGCTTCTATATCAAAAAACTGTCCGGTATAATAATTTATGCCGCTAAACAGCACTAAGGCCAGTTCATTTGCATTATCATTGATGGCTTTTAGAATATCTTCTGTCCTTAAAAGTTCCTCACCATTGCGCGGAGCGACTTCTATAATAGCATCTTTAGGGTCATAACCATGAAATTTTACCTGGCTTTCAATGGCATACTGATCGGACGGGAATGCTCCGGCTTCCATCAGCATTTTATATTTATTATTAGTTGGTTTATAAAAACTTACCATTAATAAATGAAGGTTTACTGTAAGTGAATTCATCACGGTAACTTCTTCATTTTTTGCCCCTACGATGCCCGCAAGTGTACCGGTAAGTCGCGTGTGGTAATCGATCCAGGGTTCGCTGGCATCAAACCAACCTTCCACGCCATATTGCTGCCAGGCGTTAAGCTGTGTATTTATATATTCACTTGCCGAGGCTGGCTGCAGCCCCAGGGAATTACCGCACAAGTAGATCGCATCATGGCCATTATGCTGCGGAATCAAAAATTTGGCACGAAAATCCTTTAATGGGTCCTGCTCATCGAGCTTTAAGGCAAAATTTAATGTGTTTTGGTAATTCATTAAGTCAATATTACAAAAAAACGCGCGTTATGCGATTCATTAACACACCCCTACAGCCGCACTTTCTTACGCGCCCCCTCTCAAGAGGGGAATTTTAAAATCATTTATTGGGTTTACTCACATACACATTGCCTTTTACGTAGAAACGGTAAGGCAGAAGGGCGTCATCACCAGCATAATCAACGCCTATGCGCGGAGCGGCGGTAATGGCTTCGTCGGGAAAGGTTAGTCCCCTGTCCTCTAACCATAATGTATCGCTTTGTAAGCTTATGGCATTTATGGCGCGGGAAATGCCCAATGCTTTGGCAACGGAACCTGGCCCACGTGTAATTGTAGGTTTAAGGATCTCCATTTTACGGCGGTACATCATGGTTTCAATGCCATCGGTTGGTTCAATAGCACGGATCAATATGGCGCGTGGTACCCCCTCTGGTGAAGTTACGATGTTGAACATTTCATGAATGCCGTAGCACAGGTAAACATAGGCTATTCCACCTCGCAGGTACATGGTTTTAGTGCGTGGTGTATTGCGGTCGCCATAGGCATGTGACGCTTTGTCTACAATGCCATTATATGCTTCTGTTTCAACAATATATCCACCTGTAGTTACACCATCAATACAAGTAAATAAATACTTGCCAATGAGGCTTTTACTTAGTTGCACCACATCGTTATCGAGGTAAAATGATTCGGGAAGCTTTATTTTTTGAGCAGTGGTTTCAGCCATTTATTTATCTGTTTAGCTTTATCAAATATCATGATATGGGTGCCACCCTTTACAATTGTGGCATCTTTTATTTTCTTATTTGGCAGTACATGGTCATTATCGCCATGGATGTGGTAAACGTTCGGCGGGACAATAGCATTATCCCATTTTAATGTCGCTCCCATAGCCCATTTTATGAATGCGGGAGAGTTTTTATGCAGCATATCTTTGAAAAGCCACAGGTCGGCATCGTTCATTCGTCCAAATGCGAGTTTTATGAATGAACCGGCCGCATTGATCAAACTGCCCGGGATGATCTTATAAACCGGGATGGTTTGAAATATTTTATAATAGGCCGGAGCCTCGTCAATGGTTTTGATACCGGATATTAATATCGCTTTTTTAAGCCTGATCTTTTTGGCTATTTCAATAGCGAGCATCCCTCCCATTGAATTGCCGATAATGATAGAACCAGGAGTTATATTATATTGATAAATAATTTTTTGTGCATATGTTGTTAAAGTATCTGTTTCATGGTGTGCTATCCAGTCAACGGGGATAATATCGTAATTTTCAGGCAGCTCGATATTGTTGTAGATCCGGGTATCGGCACCCATACCTGCTATCAGGAATATCTTAACCATTAAAATTTACCAGTTTAGTGATCTGCTCCAGGTATCGCGCGTCGGTCTCGTCAAAATGTGCTAATAACTCACTATCCACATCAAGCACACCTATTACTTCACCATTATTGAATATGGGAAGTACTATTTCAGAGCGTGATAATGAACTACAGGCAATATGACCGGGGAAAGCATCAACATCGGGCACTATCAACGTTTCGGCCTGCTGCCACGCGGTGCCGCAAACCCCTTTTCCTTTAAAAATACGTGTACAGGCAACAGGCCCCTGGAACGGGCCCAATACCAATTGATCGTTCTTTACCATGTAAAAACCAACCCAAAACCAGTTGAATTGCTCTTTTAGCGCCGCGCAAATGTTGGCGAGATTGGCAATAAGGTCGTCCTCCCCTGTTATTAATGCCCCGATCTGAGGTATAAGGGATTGGTATTGTGCTGTTTTATCAGCTGATTTAGTTATTACAAGGTCTTCTGCCATAGTACAAAAGTAAGGATGAAGTATTACAATTAAATAAAACAAATCTCATATTTAATGTTTTAATTCGTCGGAATGATCGTAAGCCTGACTATAATCCGCTACCGCAAAGCTATGATACCTTTCGCTTTGCTGGCTATGGCCATACACAGGCTGCCGCTTTGGCTGCAAAAGGGCTGTACCTTTTGGAAGTTGCTTGGCAGCGGGCGCAATGGCACGTTCGACCTGAACCCCGACTGGCAGCAATGGGGGCTTTTGGCCGTTTGGAATGATAGGGAAACATTTGATAAATTTGAGAAAAGCGGGTTTGTGGCAAAATGGTGGGATAAATTAGCAGTTGAGCGATGGACTGTTTTGCTTGAGCCGCTGCAAAGCCATGGCAAATGGGATGGAAAAGCGCCTTTCAATTGTCCAAACAGTACTGAATATACCGGGGTTGTTGCCGTATTGACACGCGCTACCATCCGTTTTAATAAACTGAAAGCGTTTTGGGGTAATGTTGATGGCGTAGCAAATATAATGGCTTCAGCGCAGGGATATGTTACTTCATTTGGCATTGGGGAGGCGCCGGTGTACCGGCAGGCAACCTTTTCGATATGGAAAAGCGTTGACGATTTAAAGGACTTTGCCTATTCATCGCGAGAACATGCAGCTGTGATAAAGAAAACCCGCGATGAGAATTGGTATAGCGAAGAGCTTTTCGCAAGGTTTAAGCCGGTAGCCAGTTTTGGTACTATAAACGGTAAAGACCCGTTAGAAAATTTGATTTAAATAGTTAATTATGAGAATAATAGCAGAGTTACCTCATCCTGAATTTAAAATATCTATTTTGAACATGAACCAGAAGTTTATTATCAAGATAGAACAAGGCACCCTTGAGCAGACCTATAAAATACCTGAGATGGACCTGACCGATGGGGTGAACAGTGTGTTTGAATTGCTGGATGAAGAGTTTTTAAAGACCGTAGCCGGACGATTTATTAGCATGCGGATGGATTTTAAGGATACATATTTCAGATATAACTATTAGTGCATATAAAATTTATAATTATTTGTATATAAGTTAATTATAAAATACTAATATCTGAAACAAAATTTTATTTGGCATTGTTTTTAACCAAATTATAGCCATTAAATTGTATATTTAAACCTCTCTCACCAAGCCATTAAAATTATCATCATATGAAAAAGTATTTTAAATCACTCCTGTTTTCAAAACTGTCCATTTTCGCGTTAGCGGTGGCGCTGGTAAGTATGGTTTTGGTTGTATCCGCCTTTAGTTGCCGGCGGCAGGTTGTTGATAAGCCCATCCCCTTGCCCCCGTTGAATATTAAGTTGCAGTTGGTGGCAAGTGGATTGCAAGCGCCCCTGGCTGTTGCCTTTCCCGGCAATGGTGAAATGCTTGCGGTGGAGCAGACAGGTATTATTAAGGTATTTAAAAATGGAAAAGCTAACGCGGTGCCGTTTCTGAACATCACCAGCAAAATGGTAAAGCTAACCAAGGATTATGATGAGCGCGGATTATTGGGCCTTGCATTATCGCCCAACTTTAAAACCAATCATAAATTTTATGTGTATTACAGCGCCCCTCCGACGGGTAATTTTGATAATACAGGTACTTTGGCCGAATTTAAAACATCGGCTAACGGCGAAGTTGCCGACTCTAACAGTGAGCGTATATTACTTACTGTGCAGCACCCGGAATCGAACCATAACGGCGGTTGCTTGCAGTTTGGGCCCGATGGTTATTTATATATTTCGGAAGGTGACGGCGGCGGCGCAGGCGATAAGCACAATGGAACCATAGGCAACGGGCAAAATATGAATACATTTTTAGGTAAACTATTACGGATCGATGTTAACAAAGGCAACACCTATACAGTGCCTAAGGACAATCCGTTTGTTGGTCGGCTCAATACAAAACCTGAAATATGGGCATACGGATTGCGCAATACCTGGCGCTATTCGTTTGATAAGGCCACCGGGCAATTATTCGCGGGCGATGTGGGCCAGGATACTTATGAGGAAGTTGATATTATAAACAAAGGCGGTAATTACGGCTGGCACATCACCGAAGCTACGCATTGCTTTTCGCCTGCTACGGGTTGCAGTTTTAAGGGTATTACCATGCCTATTGCCGAGTACAGTCACCACGAAGGCGCCAGTATAACAGGCGGCTACGTTTACAACGGCAAAGCTTTAACTGGCTTTACCGGTAAATATATTTTTGCCGACTGGACCGGGCCGATGTTTTACCTGCAAAAGAGCGGCGATACCTGGAAACGTGGGAAATTGGTGATAACAGGCACCCATCCCGGCGATCTGAAGATCACCAGTTTTGGAGAAGACCCATCGGGAGAGTTGTATGTAGTTACCAACGAAGATACCGGGCCGGGAAATGTTAAGGGCGCTGTTTACAGGATAGTGAAGGATTGACCGCTGATTTAATTTGATTACCAGATTTCGCTGATTTTAAGACCTGCGAAGTTTTAAAAACTTGGGGACTTTGCTGTCTCATTCTATATCTTTTTGAGACAGTTTAAGCACATTATGGCATTAAAAAAGGGTTTAAAATCGAAGTTTTAAGCCCTTTTTTGCGCTAAAAAGGCCTGTTTTTTGCAGTTTTTGGCGAAAAAAGAGGCCTAAAATGCGATTTTTTTAGGCTTTTTAAGGATAAAACAGGCCTGTTTTAGTGTGTTTTGGGTGATTTTTATTTGCATATGCTGATAATGGGCGTATTATAAATAGGCTAAATTTCATAAGTGTCTCAACTGTCTCACTTGTCTCATGAGACAGTTTTATGCAGGCAGCAGGTCGCAATACCAAAAGCCATCCATTTGGTCGGGCGCATTGGTACAGCTATCGGCGGCATTTTTAGGGGCTTTATATTCTTTAAATACCTTTTCACCGGTTTTGTAGGCTATTGGTTTTGAAAAGATGGGGCCTTTGAAAGCGAAGGTATGGAACTCGCCGTTTTCACCACAAACGTCAACATCAGGTGGTAAAGCGGCTACCAATTCACGACTTATCTCCTGTCCTGCCAGGTGACCTAAATGCCCGCGGGTACATGCTATAACGGTACCAAAACCCAGGTCAATAAATTCGTTTATCAGTTCATGGGTATCGCGTTTCCATAGTGGGTAAATACCGGTCATTCCTATTTCTGTCAGCCGCGCATCACGATAAGCTTTCAGGTCTTCCAGAAAAATATCGCCAAAAATTGAATGGGTTATACCTTCGGTGTGAAACTTGGTTAAGTGGTGGCGCATTGTTTCATCATATTCGGCCATACCGGGCATTTCGGGCAGGCGGATCTGGTATAGCGGGATGCCAATACTTGCAGCCTGTTTAATGAGTAATTCGGTTCGTACGCCGTGCATGGATATACGGTCGGCTGCATCATTAATGGTAGTGACGAGATATTTTATATCTAATTCCGGGTTGCGAAGGCAGTGGTATAGTGCTAAGGAGCTATCTTTTCCGCCACTCCAGTTGAATATTGTCTGAACCATGATTATCGGATTAAAGGATTTACAGGATACTTATTCATGCGATTCATTTAATAATTCATCAACTAACTGCGGGATGCCAACTGTTGCTTTGGCTTCTATCATGGTTGTTTTGGTCATATAAGCAACCGGTATCTTCGGGTCGACAATATACTTTGGTACTTTGCGGGGAACGTAATTTATCAAACCTGCTGCGGGATATACGGCCAGCGAGGTGCCGCTAAGAATAAAAATATCGGCAGCATGGCAAATTTGGGCGGCGGTTTCGATCATGGGTACATCTTCGCCAAACCAAACTACATGGGCACGTAATGGCGAGCCTAATTCGCAAACTTCGTCCATACCCAAATACCAGCCATTAATGGGGTAAGTGAGTTGCGGGTTTAAGCTTGATTGCGAACGGGTGATAATGCCATGTAGATGTATCACATTGGTTGAGCCTGCCCTTTCATGCAGGTCGTCAATATTTTGGGTGATGATAGTTACTTTATATTTTTCTTCCAATTGCGCCAAAGCGTAATGTGCCGCGTTAGGACTTGCTTCCAACACTGCCTTGCGGCGTTCGTTATAAAAATCCTGCACTAATTGCGGGTTCCGCTGCCATGCTTGCGGGGTAGCCACATCTTCAATATTATATCCCTCCCACAGCCCATCACTATCCCTGAAGGTTTTTAAGCCGCTCTCAGCGCTTATCCCGGCACCGGTTAATATCACTATGTTTTTCATTAGAAACTCTGTAGAAACGCAATACTTTGCGTCTGTTTAAATGTTAATTCAGAGACGCAAAGTATGCGTCTCTACAGTTTTATTCCATAAAAAAAGCGATGAACCTATAGGCCATCGCTTTTTAATTATCGTATGTTTAATTAAACGGCCAGGTTTGTATTGGTACGCAAAACGCTGAATTTGTTTTTTGCCAGTTCAAAACCGCCAAAAAGCAGTAGACCAAACACAGCATCGCCCAAAAGCATATTCCTTTGAAATGGTATTGCTGCAATTAATGATTGCCCATAACCCAATAAGGTATGCGGATACAACGCGCCGCCATATAACCATGGGAAATCAGTAAGCAACCAAAATACCACTACTGATAATACCGATGCTGCCCCTACTGATAAAAGATTCACTTTTTTAATGCGTGTGCCAATAAATACTATTATCGCAAAGCTCAAATAAACCCATATGGTAGCCGTATAATCAATTATTAAACGTGATGAGTATAAATAATTGAGTACCATATCGCTTATAAACAATGTGCATAAAGGAACCAGGTAAGCTTTCCATTTGTCGGTAAAATAAGTGCCGCCAAAAAGGGCCACTGCCCCTACCGGGGTAAAATTACTTAATGCGATGGCGTTATTACTTAATAAGGTTACTTTATAAGTTACAAAACGCATTGCAACGGCTCCCAGTATCATTAAAATGAGTACTATATTGCGCGTGTTTATTTTTTGAAGTGTCATAATTTAATTTGTGAAGTAAAATTACGCTTTTTATACTAAATTAAAATTACTTATTTACAAATACAATAGTACCCGGATTAATCCCCACTGTAAGGCTGTATTCCTTTTTACCGGTTTTATCAAAAGCGTAAATTAATCCGTCGCTGTTATAATCTTTGGCATCAGTAACAAAAACTTCGCCCGATAACGGGTCTGTTGCTACAGCATAGGCCGCAGTTAAAGTAGTGCCATCGGTAATAAAATTTGTATTGGTAGTAGTAAACGATTTGACATTAAATATTTTCACCTTCCCGTCAATATCAATATAAAAAGCATTATCGCCATTTATAGAGAATGGGCCGCCGGTAAAATCGGCGCGAGATGTTACCGCGTCTGTTTTGCTGTCAACTATAGAGAGGCTTGAGTTGCTTACTCCAAAAACACCATAAGCGATAACAAAAACATCGCCATAACTATCAACACTTACCGCATAAGGATTAGGGCCAACATTTATGGTTTTGGTTACGGCTAAAGTATTCAGATCAATAACTGATAAAGTACTGTCCACATTAGGGTAGCTTAAGCCACCGCCATTGGCTACGTACAATTTATCATTGGCAACTGCCAATTGCTCAGGGTTGCGGCCTACGGTAATGGTTTTAGATACCGTAAATGTTGAAGTATCCATAACGGCGACTGTACCATTGTATAATGAAATAAATGCTTTGCCATTATAAAAGGCAATATCACGTGGTTCCTGTGATGTTTTATTTTGATCGTTGTTTAAGAAAAGCACTTGTTTTATCAACTTGGCTGTTTTAGCATTTACTACGTTAACAGTGCCGGATTTATCAACTACCAGGTACATTTTTGAGCCATATATTTTCGCATCGTTCGCGGTATTGCCTAACCCCTGGCCGTTAACTGATAAAAAAATGTCGGGAATGAGGTTCTTTGTGGTGTAGTCGTAATAAGTTAACGCGCTGTTTGGGCTGCCCAGGTTGCCCTGATCAAGCACGTACAAGCCTGCTCTTGTAGCTTTTGGCGTACCCTGGTTGTTCACCATTTTATCTTTATGGCATGATGCCAGCGTACCCGCTACCGCGATCGTTAATAATAAATAAGAAAGTTTAATGTGTTTCATAATGATTGTATATTAAATAGTAATTTGAAATGTAAACCTGAACGATCTGCCCGGCATTGGGTAGCTGTTGATGATAGAATAATTTTTATTGAAGATATTATTCACCTCGGCCGATGCCATTACCGGGAGCTTGCTAATTAAAAAGTTATAAACCAATGATCCGTCGCTTATTGAATATCCCGGCAGGTAATATTGCGGGGTATTATTACTTGCATCATATCGGTGCGTAGCCGCTATCTGATTATAGTATATGCCAAAGCCGTTATGCATTAAACCGGCGTTAATAGCCACCGTGTTTTTTGGGGTGTAGGATATTTGGTCTAAATAATAGGTATCGGTGGGGTCGGTTATGTCGATCGCGTTTTGATAAGTGTAGTTTACGGCCAATACGCCCTTCCATCCATAAAAAGGCTTAAACTGGCTTTTCATAACTACATCAAGCCCCCTTATATCAACCTTCCCTAAGTTTACTACCGATGGTGTTTCGGGCGACCGGGTTGGAATGTAAATGATCTTATCTTTTACGTAATTATAATAACCATCGGCACTGAGTGTTATGTAATCAAAAATACCCTCCAGGCTTTTGGTGTATACAGCACCAAGGTCATATTGCGATGAGTACTCGGGTTTTAAAGGCCGCGGGGCTATAGCATAATAATACTGCTCGGAAAAAGTAGGGTTACGGAATGTGCTTTTGTAATAAGCCCTTAGCTTAAGATCAGTAGTGGTAAATGGCTGATAGGTAGCTATTAATGCCGGTGAGAAAGCTGACTTAGATGATGCTGCAGTTCCTGTTTTAACCTCATCATTAATATAGGTATGCAGTACATTTCCCTGAAAACGCCATTTGCCGATGCTGACATCGGTAGCCAAAACATTGAACAGGCTTAAACGGGTGGGAAAATCGTATGCATACACATCGGAACTAAGGCTGCTGACATCCACATCAGAAGAATAAGAAACTTTCCATTGCGGCAGGATATGGTAAGCGACCGCTGCAGATTGGTAAAGATCGCGTTGCCTGTAATGTTCATCTATAAAGCCCTGGATATTATAAACGCCGCCGGTATCGGTATATCTCACAGCACTTTGCGAGAGTTTGGTGTTCAGTAATATCTGCAACCCATTATCTGCAATGTGCTGATAACCGGCCTGCATACTGTAATCGCGGTTATATAAACGCTGTGTACTGGGTGTTGCCTGGTAAACTACTGCCGATGGCAAGCCGCGCGATGAATTGTAAAAATTGAACTGCAGGTTGAATTTATTACTGTCGGACTTTATCCAGTATAGCTCGGCATCAGCCTCCTGGGTATGTACATCGGTATTTTTACGGATAGCCAATGTATCTGAACCATCGCCATTTTCCTTGTATTTGTACCGGCCATTTGCTTCTTCATCATAACTATTAATAACAAACGACCAGTATTTGCTGATACGCTGCTGCCATTGCAGGTAAGGGTTATACAAGCCAAATGAACCGGCTTTTATACCTGCTAATATTTTAAATGGTTTTTCGGGGGATAAATGTGGTTGAATTGTTTGTATGGCAAGTACATTGGCCGATGAATAAGCCCGGGCAGTTTGGCAAATATCAGGTGGCTGCGCATTGTATAATGTGATGGATTGGATATTAGCCAAATTGAATTTACTAAGGTCGATCTGCCCATTCTGTGCATCGTTTAGTTGTACGCCATTATACAGTACAGCTGTGTTATCGGCTCCCAAGCTTCGTACCGATACCACTTTCAACCCGCCTATGCCACCGTAATCCTTAATGTTTACGCCGGCAAAATCTCTTATCGCATCGGCAACATTAAAAGCACTGTAACGTGTAAAGTCGCTGGTGGTAACCTGCTGTGCGGGTGTTGGGGTTTGGATCAGTGGTATGGATGAAGTTTTAACTTCAACCTCCTTTAGTTTTTTTGTGGTATCAGATTGAGCATGGGTAAATGCAGGAAATACAATTAAAAGACAAAGTAATCCTATTGGAATTTTTGTGCCTTTGACCTTATGTACCTGTTTTTTCATTTTCCTGATGAATTTAACCCAAGCCTGCAGAAAAGGAAAGTTGAAATGGAAACACACTTTTTGAAGAGCATTCACATCCAAGCTTCAATCCCCGAAAGCTATGAATAACAATATGGCTTTGGCAGGTCTTCTGACTTACTCCCCTTTCGTCCTGTCTTCCCGTCCGTTGATTTAGCGGACAGTGACCAATTGAATGGACAACGGTTATGGAGCTTACAGCTGCGGGACAGTTATGGATTTACACCATATTCCCTTTTAATTCCTATGGGCATGCCCAAAAGGAAACCTAAAGCGCTGCAAAAATACCACAAGTATTTATAACGGCAAAATAAGCAGGTGTTTATTTTTTGATGAAACATCCGCCGATTTCTCACGTTTAACTTATACTATAAAATTATAAATTGCTTAATTTTAACCCACCAATTACTATCGATATGACTGCAAGAACGTTAAAACTTCACCCAACAAAACATCATGAGGCGGAAGCGCATGAAGAAGAATTAAACTTAAGCTGGCCCGAACGCTACACGTCAATTATTGGCGGGGCAATGTTAAGCTATTCGGGGTTAAAGAATATTTTTAACAGCCCGCTTACCAGCATTATTAAAATTGGCGCGGGTGGATATTTGTTAAATCGTGGTTTAACCGGGCATTGTGAATTATACGCGCGGCTTGATGAATACACATCCGACCCGGTTAATATTAATATACGTTCCTCATTCGTGATACATAAGCCCAGGCATGAGGTGTATGCTTTCTGGCGCCGCCTTGATAACCTGCCCCTATTTATGAAGCATTTAAAAAGCGTGGAAATGCTAACCGACGACCGCTCGCGCTGGGTATTGAAGCTGCCTACCGGTTTAACCAATTTAACCTGGGATGCCGAGATAGTAAAAGACAAACCCAATGAAATGATAGGCTGGAGTTCGTTACCCGGCTCGGTTATTGAAAATGCGGGCAAGGTGCGTTTCAGGGATGGGATAACCGGCGACGGAACACGTGTTGATGTGGTAATTACTTACCAGCCACCCGCAGGTACAATTGGCGCCCGTGTTGCAAGGGTGTTTAACCCCGTATTCAGAAAAATGGTAGAAAAGGACGTGCAGAACTTTAAGCACTTTATGGATATTGATTATGCTACCGAAGAGCTGAACTACTTGTAAATACCGTTAAAATACGGTTGTGATTGAATAAAATTTGTTTCATCTTTATATTATATATTGAAAAACAAATATTTAGCTAATATTAACTTAGCTTATTTAAACTTCAATCACATGGTACATTTAAAAAAGAAAGTTGAAATTTTCTTGGTACTATTTGCATTTGTTTTATGCGGAATATGTGGATGTAGGCCTAATAGTCGTCCCACCACTACAAATACAGCTACAGCCACAGATACATCCAAAATGGCAGATACGTCCACAATGAAAATGGCGGACACCATAAAAAAAAGCGCTGCTAAATCTGACACAAGTAAAAAACACCTGGTTAATCACGAAAGGTATGTCACCAATGGGAAAAGTCCCGATCTGAAATATGGCATACTGGGTTATTCATATCCGCCCTCAATTATAGTGGGCGAATCAAAAAGTATCCATGCGTTTGTATCTATAATATTCCCCCAAAGTAAGGTTAAGGACACTTTATTGAAAATAACTTTAGCTGATGACCCCACGGCTAAGGGCGACAGCATGAGTATTACCGAACCAATACGTTTATACAAATATGTAACACTTAAATTAATGGCTTTAGATACTTCGCTAAAAGTTACAAGTTTTAACGACGACTCGGGAAGGCAGCAAATAGATACCCTCAACGGTAATAAATGGTCGTGGAATATATTGGCAACATCGGCAGATCGCCCCGTATCAACACTTAAATTACTTATTTCTACTGAAGGGCCGGATCATAATGAAGAAAAAACCATCCCCATATCGATAAAAGTTAACCCATATTTAGGCAGGGAGATATATGATTTCCTGACGAATAACCCCAAAGTGCTGGTAGTATCAATCATAATACCTTTAGTTGCTTTTGTTGGCGGTTTGGTTGTTCGGAAAAAAAAGAAAAAAGCTAAGAGTGTTTAACACAGGTAAAAACAAAAAGCCCGTTCGCTGATCAGCGAACGGGCTTTTATATATAAAATAAATTTGTGGCTTATTTTACGGCGTCAACAACTGCTTTAAAAGCATCAGGGTGGTTCATCGCTAAATCGGCTAATACCTTACGGTTAAGGCCTATTTCTTTAGCGGCTAATTTACCCATTAATTGTGAGTACGAAATTCCGTGCTGACGTGCACCTGCGTTAATACGCTGGATCCATAAAGCCCTGAATTCTCTTTTCTTGGTTTTACGGTCACGGTATGCGTACTGTAAGCCTTTTTCTACTGTGTTTTTAGCAACGGTGTAAACCTTGCTTCTTGAACCCCAATAACCTTTGGCGAGGTTCATGATCTTTTTCCGGCGTCTTCTCGACGCGACTGCGTTAACTGAACGTGGCATTTCTTGTTGTTTTTGGTAGTGAGTGCCTCTCGGACTTTAAAAACTCTAATACCTGGTTAAAAAATTTAATTAATTACTTCCCGATACAAAGCATACGTTTTACGTTACCCATATCAGCATCAGAAACTAAACTGGTGTGAGTTAGGTTACGCTTACGTTTGGTGCTCATCTTGGTTAAGATGTGGCTTTTGTATGCGTTCTTTCTTGCAATTTTACCGGTTCCAGTAAGCTTAAAACGCTTTTTTGCACTGGAATTGGTTTTCATTTTTGGCATAGCTATTTATTTAGATTTGAGATATGAGATTTGAGATATGAGATACATTTCTCACTACCTGCCTCACACCCCGTTTGTTAATTCATTTTTGTATACCAGATGTGTGTCTCAAATCTCAAATCTCACATCTAATATCTCACATCTATTTTTTCGCTGCTTTCGGTGCTACGGTTAAAAACATCCGTTTTCCTTCCAGCTTTGGTAGTTGCTCTACCTTGCCTACTTCTTCTAATGCCTGTGCAAAACGCAGCAGCAGTATTTCGCCCTGCTCCTTGTAAACTATTGCACGGCCCTTAAAGTGTACATAGGCCCTCACCTTTTCACTCGCCTCCAAAAACTTAATGGCATGCTTCAATTTAAATTCAAAGTCATGGTCATCGGTATTCGGCCCAAACCTGATTTCTTTAATTACAGTTTGTTTGGCGTTGCTCTTTATCTCTTTCAGCTTCTTTTTCTGTTCGTAAACAAACTTGTTATAGTCGGTTACTTTACAAACAGGCGGTACAGCATTCGGCGATATTTCAACCAGGTCCAGTTCTTGCTCCTGTGCAATCGCTAAAGCATCGCGTAAGGAATAAACACCTTGCTCCACGTTATCGCCCACAAGGCGCACTTCCGGAGCTTTTATGAATTGATTAATGTTGTGTTCAGCTTCTTTTCTCTTAAAAGGAAGCCTTGGTCCTCTATTGAAGGGTTTGTTTAATGCCAAGTTATACTGTTATTTCTTTAATTATTTGTTTTTTAAAATCTTCTATGCTCATGCTTCCTAAATCGCCTACACCATGTTTACGAACGGAGACCAACCC
>Ga0206874_1070_pt1 | contig 29035 bp, 26 predicted proteins | sample Alteio_BWOrgCont_12_FD_152629 | JGI IMG/M metagenome (GOLD analysis project Ga0206874, IMG submission 152629) | Enriched cells from forest soil in Barre Woods Harvard Forest LTER site, Petersham, Massachusetts, United States -... | ecosystem: Environmental > Terrestrial > Soil > Temperate forest >...
TGCTGTCCATCAAGAGGTTGGATAGCATGGCCTGACTTATATAACTTAAAATCCGAAATCGAAAATCCGAATTCCGAAATCAAACTACACTTTCAAAAACGTCTTCTTCTCGTATAAATACCTTAAAAATAACCATTTAACAAATACAAAGGTTATCGCCATCAGTACGGCGCCATATGGCTTACCGGCCAGCTGGCCCAACCATCCGAAAAGCGAGGTGTTGGTGTATCCCCATTTTATAAAGTGACCCGACATGTAGATGAGTATAGAATTCATCCCGATCACCTTAAAGAAAAACGCCCATTTCTTGTAGCCCAGCACATCAATTATGTAATAAAAAAGCGACATCAGCAATAAGCTTATACCACCCACATTAAGCACAAATGAGCTTGACCAAAGGTTTTTATTGATTGGGAAATCAAGGTTCCATATCTGCGCAAGCACTAAAAAAACAACACCCACTATTACCATCCGCGCAATTTTAGCGTTTTGTGTAAATCCTTTATTTTTTAGCAAACTGCCTGTTAAAATGCCCAGCAAGCCAGTGCTGATAGCAGGAATAGTGCTGAATAGCCCCTCGGGATCGTGCATGCCAATTTTTGTGCCCGGATAGGGTACATATAAATGACCTGGCAATAAGGTACGGTCCATATACGAAGCAAAGTTACCCTGCGGTGTCAGGTCGCCGGGATGGAAACCTGGGGCCGATGTGAATTTAAGCAACAGGTAATAGCCAATGAGCAGCGCCCAGAACCAAACCATTTGCGCCCATTCTTTTGAATATAAAAAAAATGATATTAGCAAACATATAAGCAATACCGATGCGGCCCAGTACACTGCCAAAACGCATATCAGCTATAGGTTGTATTTTGAGGCCGTTATTTGCAATAAAGCCTAAAAGCACCAATATAAAAGCTCTTTTTATTACGCGTAATAACAATTGCTCGCGGCTTTTGCCTTTTTCCAGCTCGCGCCCAACAGAAAATGGAGTTGACACTCCGGCCATAAACAGGAATAACGGAAAGATCATATCATAAGCATGAAAGCCGTTCCAGTCGGGATGTGTAAATTGATTTGCAAGCGTATCCCAGAAAGGTGAATTGGTAGCATGCTTCATGGTATAAAAAATCTCATCGGCACCCATTATCCAAAACATATCAAATCCCCTGAGGGCATCCAATGAATAAAGGCGCGTAGGTACGGAATCGAAATCATCCGACACTGGTTGTGTTGTTGCTGTTTGAGCCATTACGGTTTAAATTGTTAGGTTATAATTAATTAAGGAAAGATAAAACTTTTTAAATAAATTATCAAAGTTGTTTAAGTAACAAAACGGTTATATCAATTGGCAGTTTTGTCGGGAATTTTAAGCAACCTGTTGTGACAATATTTTTTCTTTTATCCTCTTTATCGCTTGCGAAAAAGAGGGTCGGCGAACGCACTAATGTCGGGTGAGTCCACCGCCAATGCATTAACGCTAATGCCGCTCGTCTATTTACTCACCCTATCTGCGCTTCGCTGGATCACCCTCTCTCCCGCAAGCGGCAAAGAGGGTTTAAAAATGTCTTTTTTTTTGACTTTGACATTATTCGGAGGCTAAGCAATATTAATTAATATTAAAAAATTTACTTTTCAACGATATATTTGCTTTTGCACTTTTTTAAAGAGTATTATATTTGCGTATCCCTTAAGTAATTTAATAGTTTGATCTATTAATATCTTTTATAAACTCCTATACACATTGTATGATCTTATTACGGAGAATGGCCAGGCTGCCATTATCTATTCTTTATTTATTTTCGGATATGCTGGGTTTTCTGGCCTTTTATGTATTAAAATACAGGTACAAGGTTGTGATTGAGAATATGCAAAAGTCGTTTCCGGAAAAAAGTGAAAAAGAAATAAAAAGGTTGACAAAGCAGTTTTATTTTAATTTATCAGACTGGGTTGTTGAAACGCTTAAAGCCAGCGAGATGAGTGAGAATGATTTGAAAAAAAGAGTAAAATTTTTAAATACAGCTCCCCTGGAAAACCATTTAAAAAACGGCAAATCGGTAATAGTTATGGCAACCCACCAGTTTAACTGGGAGTGGATGCTGCTTGCGGGAGGGGTTTATTTTAACGTTCCTGTTGATGCTATTTACCAGCCATTAAGCAATAAAAAAGTTGAGGAGTTTATATTACAGATCCGTTCGCGCTTTGGCGGATTGCCTATACCTAAAGATGAAGCTTTGCCTGTTGTTTTAAAACGTATTAAAGAACAGCGCATTATAGGGCTTGTAGCCGACCAAATACCGGCGAAAGATAATCAGCATAAGTACTGGACCAACTTTTTAAACCAGGATACCGCTTTTTTTATGGGGGCCGAGTCTTTACCCAAAATGACACAGATGCCGGTTGTGTTGATGGCAATAAATAAAGTAAAAAGGGGATATTACGAAGTTAAGCTGGAAGAGATAGCCCAGCCGCCCTACGATTTTCAGCAGGTGCAGATCTTGCCGGTGTACGTGCGTAAAGCGGAAGAACAGATCAAATCAAATCCGGATGGCTGGCTATGGAGCCATCGCCGCTGGAAATACCAGCGGGGAGCCTATGAATAAGAAGCGCTATCTGCCATTTTGCTTTGAAGATGAGCCGAAAGCTGTTTAATGGTAGGATACTCAAAAAAGTCGCTTATTTGAAGCTTTCCCGGAAACTCTTCATCAACACGGTGATGCAGCTGAGCCAGTAAAAGGGAAGTGGCGCCTATTTCAAAAAAGTTATCTTCCGGTTTAACCGGGTTACCAGGTATTAGCTCCTCACATATTATTTTTAACTTTTGCTCAATGCTGTCCAGCTCTTTATTTTCAAATGTATCTGACAAAAGGAGCCAGGCGTGTATGTTATTAATAGTTTCCTCAAACTCTCCGTTTAAATAATTTTCGCCTAATAAATACCGCTGAACTTTGCCGCTTGTGGTTTTGGGTATTTTATTTACCGGAATCACTTCGGTAACGCTGATGCCAATTGCTTCGCTGATCACCCTTTTCAGGGATGCAATCTGCGGGTAAAATGATTCTTCTGCACCTTTATGCAATACAAACAGTATCACCCTGTCCTCAACATCTTCGGTTTTGCGCACTCCGCAGGCGGCTATTTTCCCTTTATCAATTCCCAAACGTGCTTCGGCAATAATCTCAATATCATGCGGGTAATAATTCTGGCCGTTGATAAAAATAATGTCTTTTGCACGTCCGGTAACCACCAGGTCCTCTTCATCATTTAAAAAGCCCAGGTCGCCGGTGTTTAACCAGCCATCATTGATCATTTGCTCATTAAGCCCGGGCATGTTTAAATAACCACCGGTAACATTATCGCCTTTAATTTCAATTTTGCCAATATAGTTTAATGGCAAAACCGTACTATCATGAGCCGTAATGCGTATTTCACAACCTTGTACGCCTTTGCCTTCAACAACAAAGGGAATCCCGTCCTCCTCAAAAACAACATTCGCTCCCGGCGATAGACTGCTGCGTTTAAGGTTAACATATTTAAATGGCACCTCAGCCTCCGGAAAAGCTACTGCCAGGCTCGCTTCAGCCAGCCCGTAAACGGTAAACATACTTTGCCGCTTTAAGCCATAACTACTAAAAGTTTCTAAAAACCGGTTAATCAACGGCACAGAAATTGGTTCGGCCCCATTAAATATGAGCCTTATGCATTTTAAATTTAAATCGCCAGCTTTATCATTGCTCCAGGCATTAAGACAATGCTGGTACCCGAAATTGGGCGAGCAAGTTACCGTAGCTTTTAACTGGTTCATCATTTGAAGCCATAGCAACGGCCTGCGGATAAATACCTCTGTAGGTATAGTATACTGACTGATGCCAAAAAATAAAGGAACCAGGTGAAAGCCTATCAAACCCATATCATGCGTAAGCGGCATCCAGCTCAGGGTAGTATCTGCACCTGTTATCTTCATTCCAATGCCAATACCTGTAATATTGGTTACCAAATTTTTGTGAGTAAGTACTACACCTTTCGGATCGCTGGTTGTACCCGATGAAAATTGAATAAAGGTAGTATCATCCTCGTTAATTGCTGCAATTTTACCCTGCGCAGAAAAATTTGGTACCTGTTCTATAATAAAAAGATGGTTTTTTATGCTGTTCCATTCAGCTTGCAAATTATTAAGCCCGGCAAACTTTTCAAGCCGGGTTACATGTGCCTGATCCAGTAGGATCCAGGATGTAGTTAACTGTTTAATGATTCGGAACAGCTTCCATTTGTGCTCATCAGATATTCCGAAGGATAACGGAACGGCAATCACTCCGCCAAGCTGAGCGGCCCAAAAGCCCTCAACAAATGCCTCATTTCGCTGTGTTAATAAAATCAGCTGATCGCCCTGGTTAACGCCAGCTTGCTGAATATGATGAAGCAGGCCAAGCGCCCTGTCTAATAATTTAGTGTAGGTGATATTACGGATATCCTGTGCGCCGTTTATAAAATGGATGCCGGATGATGGACTTTTATTTTCAGTAAGTGCCTGTACAAGTGTAGAAAAACCATTCATTTTTTAGTAATAGAAAAAAGAATAAAAAGTTTGCTTTGCAGTTAATAATATCAAATACGTTACTTAAAAAGCATTTGCAAAAATGCAAACAGGCGGTTTGCCAGAAAAATAACAGCATTCAAAATGATATTTTGATGATAATGATGAATAGCAAAGGCAACAGGTATGCCCCAGCTGGAATAAGTTAGTTGTATTTTAGTTTGAATTTTGTAATTTTGAATATGACAACGGAAACACTTGAGGAATTTTACATCAATAAATTTGACTGGCTACCTAACAATCTCCAACAAAATATAGGGCACTTTAACGTTTTCCGGATAGAGGATTGTATAGAGCCCAATGCCAAACCGGTAACCTACAGCCGCAGGAGCTTTTATAAAGTGAGCCTGATGTACGGTGATAATGTTATTCATTATGCCGATAAAAGCATTGCGCTATCCGGATGTTCCCTGATGTTCCTTAGTCCGCATGTGCCATATACATTTGAGCATATGTCTGATAACAGAACAGGGTTCTTTTGCATATTTACAGAGTCGTTTTTTACTGAAAAGCTGCGCGGCGGCTTAAACGACCTGCCTATGTTTGCGCCGGGAGCAAAGCCCGTATATTCGCTTAATGAAGAGCAGAGTACTTATGCCAGCAGCTTGTTTGTGAAAATGATTGAGGAGATAAACTCTGATTATGCTTTTAAATATGATTTGATAAGAAACTATGTTGGCGAATTAACCCACTATGCGCTTAAAACCCAACCGTCTGAAAATTTGTATAAGCACGCGGATGCCAGCTCAAGGATAACATCGGTTTTTACTGAGCTGCTGGAACGGCAATTTCCAATTGAGTCACCCTCACAGCGTTTTACATTACGCTCGGCCAATGATTTTGCCCAAAGGCTCTCAGTGCATGTAAACCATTTAAACAGGGCCATACGGCAAACTACCGGTAAAACCACTACCGATCATATTGCTGAACGCTTATTAAGCGAAGCCAAATTATTATTAAAGCACACCGACTGGAACATTGCCGAAATTGGTTATTGCCTGGGCTTTGAAGAATCGACCCATTTTAACAACTTTTTTAAAAAACAAACACAATCTACGCCATCTTCTTTCAGGAATGTTTGAATTTTGTAATTATTGGTTTGAATAATGTAATGCATTGCCCTGGCTGGCGTGTTATTTTTGTTACATGAATCAAGAACAAGAAACAGATAATAACAAAAAAGTATGGTTTATAACCGGCGCCTCAAAAGGATTTGGCCTTAACTTAGTAAAACAATTGCTTTATGCCGGTGAGCTTGTTGCTGCTACATCAAGGAATAAGCAGGAATTAATTGAAGCAGTTAAAAATAAAAGCAATAACTTTTTACCGTTACAGGTAGATTTAGTTAACGAAAGCAGTGTTTCACTGGCATTACAGCACACTAATGAAGCCTTTGGTAAGATTGATGTGGTTATCAATAATGCAGGTTACGGTATTGGTGGCGCTATTGAAGAGCTTACCGATGAAGAAAGCCGCCAGGCATTTGATGTAAATGTGTTTGCTACCCTTAATGTAATAAGATACGTAATGCCTTATTTACGCCAGCAGCGATCGGGACATATTATTAATATATCATCCATAGCAGGAATTGCACCCGGTACAGGCTGGGCAGTTTACGGCGCTGCTAAATACGCTGTTATAGGATTGTCGGAAGTACTGGCCGCCGATGTAAAAGCATTGGGTATTAAAGTTACAGTAGTGGCTCCGGGGGCATTCCGTACTAATTTTCTTACACCCGAATCATTGGCTATGACTTCAAATCCTATAGCCGACTATGAAGATATCAGGGCATCACACCAAAGATATTTGAAAATGAATGGCGAACAGGCTGGCGACCCGAAAAAGGCAGCAACCGCCATTATACAAATTGCAGGCGAAGCTAACCCACCGCTTTATTTATTATTAGGCGGCGATGCCTATAACAGAACCCTAACCAAACTGGATGCCCTGCACAGCGAAGTACGTTTATGGCAGGAGCTTACCTGTTCGACGGATTTTTAGGTTAGTCATTAGTCATTGGGATTATTAAGAAGGATGATAAGACGAAAAGTGTCATGGTAAATGCAACCATGACATCTTTTTTAACCTTTTATCACTCATATTCCTTCAAAACTATTGCATTAGATGCCTTAAGCACCTGTTCTTTTATTTTTTTGATGATGAGGCCGCTCATGGGCATGTATTTCATTAATCGAAGCATCAGCATTTGCAGCTTTAATTTAAAACCGCCGGTGGGTACCATTTGGTGGATGTTTTCGCCGATCTTTTGATTTACTTTTACAAATTCAACCATTTCTGATTGATATTTTTCAAAAGCCTGCTCATAATCTCCATTAGCCGCCTTTAACTCACCAGCCAAAACATAAGCAGCCACCAGGGCCAGGCTGGTGCCTTGTCCTGATGCCAGGGAAGGGCCGAATGCAGCGTCGCCGATCAGCGCCGTTCTTCCTGTAAACCATTTATCCATTTTTATTTGGTTAATGGTATCCAGGTAAAAATCGGGAGCAGTATTTAAATAGTTTAACAAGGTGGGAACTTCCCATTTCATGTGTTGATAAAGATCGGTGAGCAATTGTTTTTGCTGTGCTATATCACGGCGATCATACTTAAATAATGGTGACCTGAAGATAAATAATGCTTTTGCATCTGCACTACCCTTGGTGCTATAAATATTTACGGTTTTGTTGGCTTCGCCGAAAAAAAGTTCGTACCTGTCGAGGTTTAAATAATTGGGGATACTGAAAATAGCATAGTAATAATTGCCGAAGCTGTGAATAAATTGAGCCTCATCACCAAAAACATGTGAGCGTACATTGGAGTGTATGCCATCGGCCCCGATAACCAGGTCGAAGATACGGACGGCGTTTTTTTCGAACTCGACTTCCACGCCGCTATCCGTTTGTTTGATGGCGGTTATCGAATCATTGAACAGGTATTCGCAATCATTGCAGGTTTGGTTATAAATAATGCGCGACAAATCGCCGCGCATTATTTCTACATCCTCATCCTCGCGCATGCCAATTAAACCGGAAGGCATTTCGGCAATATGCTTGCCATTTTCATTGACGAATGCTGCGCCTATCATTTCGGTGCCCGCACTACGCACTTCATCATAAATGCCCATTTGTTTGATGACGTTTGTTGCCACCCCGCGCACATCAATTTTATAACCGCCTTCGCGTAGTTTCGGCGCGCGTTCAACAACGGTGGGATTAAAGCCATAACGTTTTAACCAATAAGCCAAAGCCGGCCCGGCAATGCTTGCGCCGGAGATGAGGATGTTTTTGTTTTTCATGCAAGTGAGTGAGGCATTATAGCTCACAGGGCATAAAAATAGCTGAGGGGATTATATAGGCAATTGAATTCCGGTGGGGTATGGGGATTTGTCGGTTAAATGATGGTTTTGATTGGGTTAAATGATCTATTAAGAAACTGGCCAGTCCTCGAAACAAGGCAGATGTGGGGTTTCATTATTTGTCCTAATGTTACATGGAAGCGCTGATCTAATTTTACTTCTTAAAACATGTGTACATTTGAGTTTTCAGGGCAAATTAACCACCTTTATTAATGGCAAAACAACTTAACACACAGCGCGAAGAAATAACAGCTGCATACTTAAATGCCCTGGATAGTCATTTAGCCGATATTGTTGAGGGCCGGGCAAATGATATGAAGGAAATTAATGAAATTGCGGAGGTGTTGAACATTCATCCAACTCATTTAAGCAATACCATTAAATTGGCCACCGGGAAATCTGCCTGCTGTTTTTACGAGCATAAGATTATTGACCTGGCAAAATCATTATTGCAAGAGACTACAAAAAACATCACTGAAATTGCCCGCCTGCTAACTTACGAACCATCTAATTTTACCAAGTTTTTTAATGCATACGTTAACAAAACCCCAGGCCAATACCGAAAAGATTACTTTAAAATTAGTTGAAGTTCTTGAAGTTCTGTGCTACTCACCATAGAACAAGCTATATCACCCTTAACTTTGCGATATAAATTTTAACAAAATGAAATTAGCAAACAACAAAATTTTAATTACAGGCGGGGCAAGCGGTATAGGCCTGGGATTAACTGAAAGGTTTATCAACGAAAACAATACCGTTATAATATGCGGAAGAAGAGAGTCTGTACTGAAAGATGCTACAGATAAATTTCCCTCTGTTATTACCAAAGTATGTGATATTTCAAACGAAGAAGAACGTATTGAACTTTTTAAATGGATCGCGGAAAATCACCCCGATTTGAACGTGCTGGTTAATAATGCAGGTATCCAAAATTGGATGAGCATAGAGGATGCCAATTTTTACGAAAAGGCAAACCATGAAATTGAAATCAATATCACGGCACCTATTCATTTAACCAACCTGTTTTTAGACCTGAAATCGCCTGATACCATCATGAACGTTACATCGGGCCTGGCATTTGTTCCGCTTTCAAAAGTTCCGGTGTATTGCGCTACTAAAGCGTTTTTACGTTCGTTTACTTTATCATTAAGGCACCAGTTAAAATCAACAAATGTTGAAGTGATTGAAATTATACCACCGGCTTTAAACACCGATCTTGGCGGCGCCGGTATCCACAACGAACACCCCGCAGTTAGCGATTTTGTGGAATCGATATTTAATCAGTTGAGAGAAGGTAAAACTGAATTGACTTTTGGCACAAGCGAAACAAGGGCAACCGCAAATAATGAAAGCATCGCCGAATATTTTAATAGAATGAATCCATAAAGTTGTTAGTGATAACATCAACAACTGCGAAATTCAAAGAAACTTACGAAGTTTTTAAACGGCGAAGCCCTCAACGAGGCCTTTAAAAACAAACGCCACGAGTTAAACTTCGTAAGTTTCTTTATCAGCTGAGAACTGCATACATAAAGCTGCCAACTACTGAAATTATTCCCCTCTTTTCAACCCGAATTTCTCAATCTTACTATACAAATGGCTGCGCTGTATATCAATATCATCTGCTGTTTTTGAGACGTTCCAGTTGTTTTTTTCGAGCTTGAATTTGATGTATTCGCGTTCGGCAAAATCTTTGTATTCCTGGAAGTTTGCAAACTGGTCGAAATCGGTTTTGGGCGTGGCGTTTGCATTTGGTACCAATGTGGCAGGTGATGATGGGTTGGCAAATGCCCTTACATCGCCATCAGTAATGGTTTTATCGCTCAGGATAATCAAACGCTCCACCATGTTTCGTAATTCACGGATGTTTCCTGTCCACGGTAAGGCTTTCAGGGCTTCCATGGCTGCATCTGAGATCTTTTTTACCGGCATGCCGTAGTCATTACATATCTCATCCAAAAAGCTTTGGGTAAGCAGCGCTATGTCGTCCTTACGATCAGTCAACGGCGGTACATGTATCAATATAACGCTGAGGCGGTGGTAAAGGTCCATACGGAAGTTACCTGCTTCTATCTCTTTTAACAGATCCTTGTTTGTTGCAGCAACTACGCGTACATCTACTTCAATTTCTTTTTCGCCACCCACGCGGGTTATTTTGTTTTCTTGCAGGGCGCGCAGAACCTTTGCCTGGGTAGGCTGGCTCATGTCGCCAATCTCATCCAAAAACAAAGTACCGCCGCTGGCAGATTCAAACTTACCGATACGTTGTTTTATAGCCGAAGTAAATGAACCTTTTTCGTGCCCAAACAGCTCGCTTTCAATTAATTCTGATGGTATCGCTGCGCAGTTAACCTCAATTAAGGGTGCATTGGAGCGGTTTGATTTTTCGTGCAGCCAACGGGCCACCAACTCTTTTCCGCTACCATTTGCGCCGGTAACCAGCACACGGGCGTCGGTAGGGGCAACGCGATCGATGGTTTCTTTTATCTTTAAAATAGCTTGTGAATCACCTAAAATGGGACGCACCTTCGAAACGCGGCGCTTTAATACTTTAGCTTCGGTAACTAAGCTTCCCCTGTCCAGTGCATTGCGAACGGTGATCAGCAGGCGGTTAAGATCGGGTGGTTTAGAGATAAAATCAAAAGCGCCTTTTTTACTTGCCTCAATGGCTGTTTCAACGGTACCATGCCCGGATATCATGATAAATGGAAGATCCGGTTTAATATTCAAACCCTCGGTAAGCACTTCCATGCCATCCATACGATTCATTTTAATATCGCACAGTACCAGGTCGTAATCGTTTTTTCTGATCAGCTCTAAACCGTCAATTCCGTTATCGATATCTTCAACAACATAATCCTCGTATTCCAAAATCTCGCGCAGGGTGCTACGGATTGAGCGTTCGTCATCAATTATTAAAATTTTAGCCATGTTTTAGTCTCAATTTTTACAGGTAGTGTAATGAGGTTGCTAATATATATAATTGTATAGTATAATAAACACTTTTTTTGTGAAATTGGTTGATTAAGTTGATTGGGGTAGTAGTTGATTGAGTTTTGAGGGGCGTTATAAGTAGTTGAGAGGTTGTAATGGTTGAAAGTGTTCTAGAGGAGTGTAACAACCAACTTTTACAACACTTAAAACGTCTATAACAATTTCAACGTTCTCCCAACAAAAAACCCCTTCCATTTTACTGAAAGGGGTATACAGCAGCAAATCTGTAAGCCGGGTTCTGTTTTACTCCGGTAAACCGGGATAATTTCTATCATTAATCTGGCCCTGCCATTGCTGACAGGTTCAATCAACCTACCCATCCTGGCGCCCCGATGAATCGGGATCGGAAACGAGCAGCTCCGCTTCCAGGACCTATTTGGTTTTTCAACTCCTGAGGTTTACCGCGATTCCGGTCGCCCGGAAAAGCCGTGAGCTCTTACCTCGCGTTTTCACCCTTACCCCGATTAAAATCGGGGCGGTTTATTTTCTGTGGCACTTGCTGTCGCCGGCCGTCGGCGCCTTCCCGTTAGGAAGCAGGATGCTCTGTGTTGCCCGGACTTTCCTCTCTCATCAAAGCGATGAGAACGATAGAACGTTTTGCAGGTGTAAAGGTAAGTTTTTTAGTTCATGGTTGATGGTTCATAGTAAAGATCGGCGCCTTTAATGCCTATGAACTAAAATGCTACTTGCACGCACTTAAATCTTTCTCTACCTGTCCGGATGTAATAACCCCTAATTTATTACCAAAAGAGTTGGTTACGTACGTGAGGGCCATAGCGAGGTTTATTGGGGCAAGATCATTTGATGGCATAGTTCCGTCAAATTCGCGGCCTTTGATGATGATCTTTCCTTTTAACCCATTATTAACGGAGCAGGCCAATATATTTTTATTTATTTTAAGATAAGCAGAATCAGTAAGGGGGGGGATAAGCCCTTGCAAACCTTCGCCTTGTGCACCGTGGCAGTTTTGGCAATGGCTTTGGTACACTACGCGCCCCGCTGAATAATACCGGTTAAACTCTAATTGCTCATCGCTCTGGCACGAGGCTATTGCGCCCACAATTACCAGTAAAAAAACAATAACTATAAAATGCTTTAATTTCATTTGGTTGCCGAAGCAGGCTCTGTTTTTAGTGATTTGATATCATCAATCAATTGGGCCACCTGTTGCGGGTTGGTGCCATCATAGGCGCCACGCACACGTTTTTGCCTATCAACCAGCACAAAATATCCCTGATGGGTATATCCGCCTTTTACCGTACTGTCCTGCTTAACGGCTACCAGGTAGCTTTTTTCGGCAAGCTCATAGGTGTTATCTTTTTTGCCTTGTAAAAACCACCAGGCATTGCCGGTAACGCCTAATTTATCGGCATATTTCTTTAATACTTTAACACTATCATACTTAGGATCAATAGTGTATGATATTATTTTCACGTCGCCAGTATCTTTATAAGCCTTGTAAACATTAAGCATATTGCGCTGCATTATCGGACAAATGGACGGGCAGCTGGTGAAGAAAAAGTCGGCAACATATATTTTACCATCCAGATTTTTGTCGCTGATGCTGTCGCCATATTGGTTTATAAATTTAAAAGGAGGGATGGTTTGGTAAATAGTATCGGTCACGGTTTGGCCGTTCACCACTTTTGTAACAGGCTCACGGCTGCCATAAATAGGCAATATCTTTTTTTCAGTATTAGTTTTACAGGCATTCCATAGCAATATAATTACAATTGCAGCGGCTAGTTTCTTCATTTTGTTTTAACTTTTAAAAGGTATTGGTTCGATTCCTTAACGGCTGTGGTAATTTGCGAGTCGATTGTCATTACCTGCTTTTTTTGATCTTCGAAATAGCTGATGGTTTCATCATCCGTTTTGCCTTTATGCTCAGGGTCAAACTTATGCATCCAATTATCCATCACATTATCCGCCGAAACCAATTTTGTATGCACTAAAGTAGCGGTATCTTTTCCAGGTAAATTTGTTTGTTTTAAGAGGGTATCCAGCTTCATTTTGTTTTTCATCAGTTGCTCTTCCGAACCCATCACTTTATCGTGAATAGTTATGATGCTATCTAAAACTGCTTTTTGTTGGGCTTTTTTATCGGCACAGCCTGATAATACAAATGCAGCAAGTACTATTGTGAGTATTTTTCTCATTGTTTTTAAATCTTCTTAATAACGGCAAATATTGCAATAAAGACGGTAAACCTCATGATTTTCGCATTCTTAAATAAGAAATATAGTCAGTATTAGGTAAATCTATTCCGGCAAGCTTTAAATGTTGCCCGGCCTGTGCCCGGTGATGTGTGCCATGGTTACCCAGGTGAGCCAGTATATCAGATAGTTTATTATCAAAAGTGTCACCTTTTGAGTTTTGATATTTTATTTGCTTTTCAAATGCCAAATCATCAGTTGCGCTTAAAAAATCTATCCACTTGCGATGATTATCATTTATCAATTGCTCAAATGTATCTGCCTTCCAATCGGGCCATAGCGCCCCGCCAATTGCAGGCAATTCATTGCACCTGTTATACCATATTTGCTGTGCAGCCAGTAAATGGGCCATTAACTGAACAGGCTTTTCAGGATTGTTTGCTTTTAAAATGGTTCCGAGGATTAGTCCGTTGGCATAACGGTCGTAATTAAACAGGTTAATGAAATAGGTTTTCATCCCACAAAAATAAAAATTAAATAAGCAGTATGGCAAGCATAGCAGGTGCAAATTAAATTGTCGCATATTCACCAGGCGTTGCTCTGGAACGCAAAACGCTGGTTTTTTCCATTCTACCACCCAAACATCCCGATGGGATGAGAATTTGAATATCGTCCTGTAAGGCAAAGTAATTAATTTAAAAAAACTTCCTTTTTACCCTCTTTATCGCTTGCGAAAGAGAGGGTCGGTCAGCGTAGCGTACCGGGGTGAGCCTACGCCGCTAATGCATCCCGATAGCTATCGGGGGCGTTAATGCCACTCGTATATTTACTCACCCAAACATCGCTTCGCTTGTTCACTCTCTCTATGGCAAGCCGTAAAGAGGGTTTAAAAACATTGTTTTTTCTTAACTTAATTACTTTGCCTTATAAAACGTTTGGTTGGTAGAAATATATAAAGGAATAATTTCACGTTCTATAGAAACGTTTGATGAGTATGCGACAATTTGATTTGCATCCAACTTAACACTGTTGCCGCCTGTTAACACAAACATAATACTATTAACACGATAAGCTTATATATAGCAGGTACCTTTAGATTAATAATAAAAAATAAAAACCGTTATGAAATTCATATTAAATTTTCCAAAACTTATCCGTGGTTTTCGTGAGTGGATGATTTTAAGAAGTATGAGATCTTCTTTTATTCACTAAGCTTATTTGTTATAATAATTTCTTTTATAGAAATATAATATACAATTTGGGCTTTGCGTTTAGCTCATTTTAATGGAACCTATTATTCAGGATATAAATTTTAATAAAAAACTTTTTGGGGATGATTTTATCTGGGGCGTTTCTACGGCTGCTCCGCAGATAGAAGGCGCTTGTGATACTGATGGAAAAGGAGAATCCATTTGGGATGCATTTGCCGCAAAAAAAGGCAAAATATTAAATAACGACAGTCTTGTTATTGCCTGCGATTTTTATAATCAATATCAAAAAGATATTGACCTCATCAAACAGCTCAATATACCAAATTTCAGATTTTCTATTTCCTGGACAAGGGTACTGCCCAATGGTACCGGCGAAGTAAACCAGGCCGGCATTGCTTATTATAACCGTGTTATTGATTATTGCCTTGAACAGGGGATAGAGCCCTGGTTAACTATTTATCACTGGGACCTGCCGCAAGCGTTAGAACTTAAAGGCGGCTGGACAAACCGGGAAGTAATTGATTGGTTTACCATATTTGTAACCATTTGTGCAAAAAACTTTGGCGACAGGGTTAAACACTGGATGGTGATGAACGAGCCGGCCGTATTTACAGGTGCAGGCTATTTTTTAGGTATCCATGCCCCTGGCAGAACCGGGCTTAAAAACTTTTTACCTGCCATACATCACACCGTTTTAAGTATGGTTGCCGGTGCCAAAACACTGCGCAACCTATTGCCTGGTGTACAAATAGGCACCACATTCTCCTGTTCGCATATTGAGCCTTATACCGATAAATTAAAGGACATAAATGCAGCTAAGCGCGTGGATGCTTTAATAAACCGTTTATTTATTGAACCAATTTTAGGATTGGGTTATCCTGTTAATGAAATACCCGTATTAAAGGGTATTGAAAAGTTTACCCGACCTGAAGATAAAAAAAATTCAACATTTGATTTTGATTTTATCGGGATCCAGAACTATACCCGCGAAATTGTTAAATATTCGTTTTTTACTCCATATGTTAGCGCCAGCCTGGTAAAGGCAGAAGACAGAGGGGTTACATTAACTTCGATGAAATGGGAGGTTTACCCGCAGGCCATTTACCAGATGATAAAGAAGTTTAACAGCTATCCGCAGATAAAAAAGTTATACATTACCGAAAACGGCGCCGCTTTTCCTGATGAAGTAACTGATAATAAAGTACATGACCCTGTACGTGTTGAATATTTACAAACACATTTGCAGCAGGTGCTGAAAGCAAAAAACGAAGGTTACAAGGTGGATGGCTATTTTATATGGACGCTTACCGACAATTTTGAATGGGCAGAAGGCTATCACCCGCGTTTTGGATTAATTTATGTTGATTTCAACACACAGCAACGCATCATTAAATCTTCAGGCAAGTGGTATAGTGAGTTTTTAATTGGTTCATAGTTGATGGTTCATAGTTCATAGCATGAAAAGAAGCTACCATGATCTATGAACCATCAACTGTGAACTAAACAGGTAAACTCACATAAAAAGTAGTACCCCCTTTTGGATTACTTTCGAACCATATTTTGCCATTATGGTTCTCAATGATCTGTTTACATATGGAAAGGCCAAGTCCGAAAGATTTTTCGCCTCCGGTACCCAAACGTTTAGCATCAGTAAAAATATTAAAAACTTTGTCTTTCATGCTTTCAGGTATACCAATACCAGTGTCTTTAACTGATATTACTACTTCGTTATCATTCCCGGTAATTTTTAGGCCAATAATACTTTCTTCCTCGCTAAACTTAATTGCGTTGCTTATCAGGTTGCTTATTACGCGCCATATCTTTTCCTGACTAATCAGTAGTTCACAAGGCGTTTTTAAAAGCTGAACCATAATTTTTTGCTTTTTTTCTGCCGCTTTAAAACGCAATAGCTCAACACTATGATTAATCAGCGAATTAATTTCAACTAATTCCTTATTAAGCACCGTAGAGCCATTATTGGCAACTTCTAAAATTTCATTTATCAACTCAAGCGAATTATGGGATGTCTCCTGGATAATGTTAAGCATCTCTTTTTGTTCATCCGTATCATCGTCATTGGCCATTGCCTGCGTTAACGAAGCTATGCCTCCTATTGGGTTTCTCAAATCGTGTGCAACAGTTCTAAGTATCCGGTTTTTTTCTTCGTCTCTTAGCTTAAGTTCATCCAATGCATGCTCCAAATTATTATTTTGTTCATTTATCTGGTTATTTAAGCTGCCCAGTATTTTTATATTTTTCCGTGATTTGCGCCAGGTTAACAGCACCAAAAAAATAATAATTAATAGCATGGTTCCAATAATGGCACCTAACCTTATATAAGTATGCTGCAGCTTATTGTCTTTTTTCAAGGCATCAAACTCATAATCTTTTTCAAGTTTCTTTATTTGCTGGGCTATATCAGCGTCTTTAAGTATCTTATTTTTATTAGCTATCGAATCTTTTAAAGCATCATAAGTAAGAAAGTAGCTTATTGCCTGTTGAGGATTGCCTTTTTTAATAAAGTAATTGGCCATCATATAATTCCAGTCAACTACAGCGTCCTGGTTCTTAACCGTATCAAATTGCCGATGAACCACCTGTAGCAAGTTTACCATAGAGTCGGCGGCGTTTGTCTGGTAATATAAGTGTACCAGTTTTAACTCGGATAATACCGCATCGCTGTTATCATTACCTTTCCGTAAATTAACGGCAATGCTTTGTTTAAGCAGCTTTTTTGCAGGTGTCACAGCATTTTTCCTGATATAAATATTTGCCTGGTTGCCATAAATTACGGCGCGGGCAACGTCCAGCCATTGTTTGTGATCTTTAAACTGCTCTGATTTTTGATCTATATAGTGCAGCGCTTTAGTATAATAAAGCATTGCACTATCGGTTTCGTTGATCTTGCTATAAGACAGCCCTGTATTATTCATTAACTCTTGTATGCGCAAAAAATTTCCAAAAGTTAAATCGCAGTTGGCTGTTTCAGTTATACCATCTTTAAAGTTTTGCGCCGCAAGCTTATAATGCTCCTGTTTGTACATGATCATGCCCATCCGATAGCTAAAATCACTCAGCGTACAATCTGCAATACTCTTATTGGCAATAACCTTGCCCTGGTAAAAATATTGGTATGCCTGGTTATATTTATTCTCGCTAAAAAAAACATCTCCTTTTAAAAAAAATGCCTGGTCGTAATTAGGCATGTATTTTTCTTTCTTTTCGGGCGTATCAAAAAGATCCATAACGCTATCAGCATAAAGCATAGCTTTAGTATTATCGTTTTTGATGTGGAAATAGTAGTTATAATCTACTGAGTAATAATGAAATTTTTGAATGAGGTTTAGATTTTTATAGTGGCGGGTGGTTGAGTCGATATAGTGCACAGCCGCATCGTCTTTACGGGCCTCCACCATGTGATTTACCGAGTCAATTACCCTGTCATAGCTGGCGCTTGAATGTAATTTATCAGACAACTTACTACACGATGATAAAAAAAGAGACGCTGTAACTAAAAGCCCCAATACAAATTTAAAACTTACCAGCAACGCGCCTGTAAAGTATTTTAATGCGTTCTTGCTTTTTGTTAAAAACATCTGTTAATCAGGGAGTATAAATTTCGTTTAAGTATAAAGCTAAAAATTAGCTAAAAAAAATTTCAATTCAAATTATTCCTGTAAGGAGTATAATAACCTGTTATGCACGTTTTGAATTGATTTGGTTAAATTACTCAAACGGTAAGAGAAGTGGTACGCTGATCTTTTAAGAGCGTACTTTCCCTGTTAAGTGGTTTGGGTAATTTTATGTGAAAGGTAATACCTGGCCCGGGATTGCTTTCAAACCATATTTTACCGTTATGATTTTCAATAATTTGTTTACTTATAGAAAGGCCCAATCCGAATGATTTTTCTCCTGCTGTTCCGGGGCGCTTGGCTTCGGTAAACATATTGAAAATTTTATCTTTCATGCCCTCCGGAATGCCAATACCTGCATCTTTAACCAATATTTCAATATCGGTAGCATGCTCAGCAATTTTTACATTTATTGTGCTGCCCGATGGACTGAACTTTATGGCATTACTTATCAGGTTACTGATAACCCTCCATATTTTTTCGCGGCTTATGAGTAACTCAACAGGCGCACTCAGCAGCTCCAATTTTATTTGCTGATCTTTTTCAGCAGCTTTAAAGCGTAGTAGTTCAACACTCCGGCTGCTTAACGAATTAATCTCCACTAATTCTTTCTTAACCTGTGCCAATCCGTTATTGGTCACTTCTAAAATTTCATTTATCAGCTCCAGCGAGTTGTGCGATGTTTCTTCAATCAGGTTTAGTAATTCCTTCTGGTCGTCTGTATAATTATCGTCGGCCATTGCATTTGTTAAAGCGGCAATTCCCCCAATCGGGTTTCTCAAATCATGGGCAACAGTCCTTAATATGCGATCTTTTTCCAGGCTGCTGGTTTTAAGTTCTTCCAACGTTTTTTCCATATCCGCCTTTAATGCATTCACTACCTTTATATCATGCTTTGACCGTCTCCAGTTTCTGAATATCAGGAAGATAATAATAAGGGCCATTAAGGCACAAATAATAGCTACGTATAAATAAATGGTTTTTAGTTTATCATGATCTTTCAGCCTGTCAATCTGATATTGCTTATCGTAGCTATCCCATTGTTTATTTACATCACTTTCTTTTAATATATAAAGTTTTTTAAGGTTCGATTCGTTAAGATTATTATACGCCTGCAAGTAATCAAAAGCCTTTTGAAGGTCTTTTTTCCGAAGGTAATACTTGCTCATCAGGTGATTCCAATCAGCTTCGGCAGTTGAGTTTTTAATCGTATCCAACTGCCCGCGCATTGTTTTTAACAAGCTAAAAAGGGCATCATCTTTTTGATTATTATAATAAAGTGTAGCCAGCTTTATCTCCGATAATTCAGCATCATTGGCATCATAATCCTTTTTAAAATTTATTGATATGCTCTTTTTTAACAAATCAACAGCTTCATCATATTTATCTTTCGCAATCAGCACTTCGGCTTTATTGCCATATACAACGCCAAGTGCTATGTCCATCATTTTAAGCCTGTCTTTAAACTGGGGGCCGTATGTGCCTATAAATTTTAATGCTTCATTAAAATACAAAAGAGCGCTATCTGGCTGGTTATTATGTTTATAGCTTAATGCAATGTTATCCAATACCTCCTGATTGCGAATAAAGACAGTAAAAATATCTTCGGCTTTTGAGCTAAGCCGATAGCATTCTTTAAAATAACCTGTTGCAAGTTTATAATTTTGCATCTTATACATAATCATACCCATGCGGTAAGTATAATCGGAAAGAGCAATGTCGTTCAGGTTGTTTTTGGCAATTGTGTATCCTTTAAAATAATCTTGATAAGCGTTGTTATATTGTTCGAGGTTAAAATAGGAATCACCTTTAGCAAAATTAGCCTCGGCGTAATTTGCTACATATTGTTGCTGGGTAACACTTTGGTTAGCCAGGCTAAGCATGGTATCGGCAATTGATAAAGCTTTTTTATAATCGCCTTTTGTTCTTGTCCAGTAAACGAAATGGAATCCTTCAGTTCTGAAGCGGTCATCAATAGCAGGCTTACTAATCTGACTCATAGACGAGTCCAGGTAATGAAGGCCCTGTTCCACCTTGTTAGTGCCAAAGTAAACGGATGTTTTATTAAAAACAGGTTTAAATGCGTCTGAATAGCCTGCCTCGTTAGCTTTTTTTTGTTGACAGGCAATAATAAAAAATAGAAATATCAAGAGAAAAATATTGCCCAGGCCATAAAAAAGGCACCTAAATGATTTAAAAGAGCAATTAATCGTAGTCATAACTAACAGGCGTACAAGATAATATTTTCTTTTGTACGGTACAAAAGCAATATTAGTTTACAAGAAAAAGTCAAGAAGCGAGAAGTTAAGAATCTAGAGCATTTTATATTCACTTCTCCAGCCTCTTTTTATCTTGCGTCTTGATTTCTTGATTCCTGGCTCCTGCTTTCAGTTACTTAAAAGCTTCTTCGCCTGTTATGTCCAATCCCGTTATCAATAAATGAATATCATGCGTGCCTTCATAGGTAATTACCGATTCCAGGTTCATCATATGCCTCATTATTGGATATTCACCGGTTATACCCATGCCTCCCAGTATTTGCCTTGCTTCGCGGGCTATGGTTATGGCGGTTTCAACACTGTTGCGTTTGCCCATAGAGATTTGAGCAGGGGTTGCCCTGTTGTCATTTTTTAAAGTACCCAGCCGCCAAACCAACAATTGTCCTTTGGTGATCTCGGTAATCATTTCAGCCAGCTTTTTTTGTTGCAGCTGGAATGCAGCGATAGGCTTGCCAAATTGCTTACGTTCTTTGGCGTAGCGTAAAGCAGTATCATAACAATCCATAGCTGCGCCTAATGCACCCCATGCAATGCCATAACGGGCCTGGTTCAAACAGCCCAGCGGCCCTTTTAATCCCGAAACATTTGGCAGCAGATTTTCTTTAGGAACTTTCACATTATCAAAAACCAGCTCGCCGGTTGCCGAAGCTCTTAACGACCATTTATTATGTGTCTCCGGAGTTGAAAAGCCCTCCATGCCGCGTTCAACAATCAGGCCGTGTATTTTGCCTTGCTCATTTTTGGCCCAAACAATAGCAATATCCGCAAATGGCGAATTGGAGATCCACATTTTAGCGCCGTTTAATATATAATGATCACCGGCATCTTTAAAATTGGTGGTCATTCCACCCGGATCGGAGCCATGATCTGGCTCGGTAAGGCCGAAACAACCCATCAATTCACCGGTTGCCAGCTTAGGCAGGTATTTTTTCTTTTGTTCTTCAGATCCATAAGCATATATGGGGTACATTACCAATGATCCCTGAACAGACGCCGCAGACCTGATACCCGAATCGCCACGCTCAATTTCCTGCATAATAATGCCATAAGCCATATAATCAAGTCCGGCACCGCCGTATTCCACGGGAATAGTAGGGCCAAATGCACCTATTTCACCAAGACCTTTTATTAGTTGCTTAGGAAATTCAGCCCTTTGGGCATAATCTTCAATTATTGGGCTCAATTCCTTTTTAACCCAGTCTCTAACTGATGCGCGTATCAGTTTATGCTCTTCAGTAAGCAATTCATCCAGTTGATAATAATCAGGCGATTCAAAAAGATCTTTTTTAGACATAGTGTATGGAATAATTGGTGGGCAAAGATAGGAGTTTTGATTTCGGATTTCGGAATTTCCATTTCGGATTTATTTGTCTGAACCCGGATTTTTACGATTTTACCGATTTATTGGATATTGCAAGGTTATTGTGAAAATCTTCTAAATCCCCTTAATCCCGGTTCAGACAGTAAGGATAGTCAAGCAACTTGAATCGTGAAAATCCCTTAATCCCCAAAATCAAGGTTCAGACAATTTTCACCTCCCGTCGGCGGTGTCTCCACAGCCGACTATTTTAGCAGGCTGTGGAGATACAGCCTGCGGATTGAAAAACAAATCCGAAATCGAACATCCGAAATCCGAAATCAAAAACTATTTTTGAAGAATGATTACTATATCCCTGCATGGCGCTGAGTTTTTTGCCTATCATGGCTTTTATCCTGAAGAACAAAAATTAGGAAACCGTTTTATTGTTGATGTAGAGGTTGATTTTACGCCTGCCGCCAGCCTAAAGGATGATAAGATAGGCAACACGGTTGACTATGAACAGCTTTATAAAATATTAACCGAACAAATGAAGCAAACAATGAAACTGATTGAAACCGTGGCACAAGCCATTGCCGACCAGGTAAAATCTCAATTTCCGTTTATTGACAGCGTAAGGGTGACCATAAAAAAATTAAATCCTCCCTTTAACGGGAAGGTTGATTATTCGAGTATTTCAATTAGTCTGAACCGGGATTGAGCAGACTTTACGGATTTTTTGGATGACTATCATTTTAGCATCTTGCAAATCCATAAAATCGTAAAAATCCGGGTTCAGACAAACAATAAGCAATTATGACCTACAATAAAATAACCACAGATATTCTTACAACCATCAAAGCAATAGTAGGTGAGGATGCTGTTATATCTGATCATGCAGGGCTTGAAAAGTATAGTCATGATGAAACGGAGGATTTGCATTATTATCCTGAGGTGGTTGTAAGGCCTAATTCATCACAACAGGTTTCGGAATTAATGCAGCTTTGTAACGCACATTTAATACCAGTAACGCCACGCGGCGCGGGTACCGGTTTAAGCGGCGGCGCGTTACCTGTTATGGGTGGCCTGGTGATAGCTATGGAACGGTTTAATAAAGTGCTGGTTATTGATGAGCAAAATTTACAAGCTATAGTTGAACCTGGCGTGGTTACCGAAGAGTTTATGAACCAGGTTGAAGCGAAGGGCTTGTTTTACCCGGTTGACCCGGCCAGTAAAGGAAGTTGCTTTATTGGTGGTAACGTTTCTCATGGCTCCGGCGGTCCAAGGGTGGTTAAATATGGCACGATAAGGGAATATATATTGAACCTGGAAATGGTGTTACCATCCGGCGAAATTATATGGACGGGTGCCAATACTTTAAAATATGCATCGGGCTATAATTTAACGCAGCTGATGATAGGCTCGGAAGGTACGTTGGGTATTATTACAAAAATTGTGGTTAAGCTTATTCCGCGCCCGACGCTGGATGCTTTATTGTTTGCATCATTCAGCTCAAATGAGGCGGCATGCAAAGCGGTATCTGCTATTTTCAGGGCCGGAATTGTGCCGTCAGCATTAGAATTTATGGAGCGCAGGGGAGTGGAGTGGGTAATTGAGCACGACGGAATTGCTTTTGATTTAAAAGATGGAATTGAAGCCTTTTTACTAATTGAAGTAGATGGCACAAACCAGGATGTAATATTTGCTGATTGCGAAAAGATAAACGGTGTTTTAGAAGCATTTGATTGTAAAGATGTGCTGTTTGCCGATACGGCCGCACAAAAAGAAGAGCTGTGGCGCGTAAGAAGAACGATGGCCGTATCGGTAAAATCAAATTCTATTTATAAAGAAGAAGATACGGTTGTACCGCGTGCCAGCCTGCCTGAGCTGATTAAAGGTATAAAAGAAACAGGCGCCAAATATGGCTTTGAATCAGTATGTTATGGCCACGCTGGCGATGGAAACCTGCATGTGAATATTATTAAGGGCCAGATGAGTGATGACGCCTGGAACAATCAACTAAAAGATGGCATACGCGAAATATTTGAACTAACGGTATCTTTAGGTGGCACATTATCCGGCGAGCATGGGATAGGGCTGGTGCAAAAAGGTTTTATGCCGATAAAATATACCAACACTCATTTTGAATTATGGCGGGGAATAAAGCAGGTATTTGATAAAAATGGTATATTGAACCCCGGGAAGATATTTTAGTTAAATTGGTTGATTAAGTTAAAAAAAACGTTACAAATTCAATAACTCAATAATTCATTCATCAAATCACTAACTCACTAATTCAATAATTCACTAATTCAAAGTTGCAGTCACTAGGATTCGATATTGCTAATAATGATCTCATAAAAATAGCCTTAGCTGTTTTATGTGGGGGAGTATTGGGTTTGGAGCGCCAGTATAAAAATAAAACTGCAGGCTTCCGTACCATAATATTAATCTGCCTGGGTTCAACCGTATTTACCATGGTAGCTCAGCGCACGGGGCAGGTTGCTAATATAAATATTGTAACCGGTGTGGGTTTTATTGGGGCAGGGGTTGTTTTTAAAGACAGTATCAATGTGAGCGGACTCACCACTGCGGCTGTAATATGGATCTCGGCAGCAATTGGCATGGCTGTAGGTTCGGGAAATTATGGACTGTCGCTTTACGCAACGCTTTTAACCTTGCTGGTATTACTTGTGTTTAACCAGCTTGAACTATATATAGATAAGGTTCACCATGATAAACTGTTTATTATTGTTTTTACAAATTCCGACTATGAAAACATGGAGCCGGTACAACAGATTATTGAAAAACAAAAGTTAAAATCAAGGATTGTACAGATCACTAAAAAGGAGGGGTGCCTGCAGGCGGCAATCATGGTGACCGGTCATCATGATAACATCAGGCTACTTGATGAAAAGCTGTTGATAATGCCACAAATTAAATCGTTTTAGCCTATCGTACCAAAAAAAATTGCCCAATGTTTTGTATATTTGTTTAAGTCCGCTTAACCAACCGGCCCGGTGCATTCTGACCGCCGGTAACAATTTGAACCTGCTAAAAATATTACTATATTATACTGATATACTGTCGGTTACTTCAAAAACAATTGCATATTAATGCAAATAATTGAAAAATCAGCTATTTTTAATGATGACCAACTATTTTAATTACAAAAAACTGCATTTTTCTGCATCAATAAATGTTTTTAATTGCATTTTGGTTCAAACAATGAGTTAAATGATAACGCCTATTAAACTAATGCTTTTGTTAATACTGTTTGTTAGCAACTCGTTTGCCCAACAAAAGAAAAAAGCATATGATGTAGTAGTTTATAGTGGCACTTCGGCAGGTGTAATAGCAGCATACACTGCTAAACAAATGGGTAAATCAGTATTACTGATAGAGCCGGGCATAAGGATAGGCGGGCTAACAACCGGCGGCTTAGGTTATACAGATATTGGCAATAAATATGCGATAAAGGGTCTTTCACTCGATTTTTATAGAAAAGTAGGCGAGCACTACGGTAATTTTGAACAATGGATATTTGAACCACATGTTGCCGAAAATATTCTTTTAGCCTATCTGAAAAAGGCAGATGTGCCTGTACTGTACGCTTATCGCATTACAGCTGCTAAAAAGGTCAATGGAAAGATCAGTTCGATAATTATCGAAAATTCAAACCATCCTTCAATTAAAACAAATAAAACAATAGCGGGAAAAGAGTTTATTGATTGCAGCTATGAGGGCGACCTGATGGCGAAAGCCGGCGTTTCATATACAGTTGGCCGTGAGGACAATAAACAGTATAACGAAACTTACAATGGCTCGCAACTAAGGGATAAACACCAGTTTCCGGATGGTATTGATCCGTATAAAATTCCCGGAAAACCGGAAAGCGGATTAGTTTGGGGAGTGAGCAGTAATACTTTATTACCAAACGGCACCGGCAACAAAATGGTGCAAACCTACAACATCCGCGTTTGCCTTACTAAGGACTCTACTAACAGAATCCCTATAACCAAACCTGCAAATTATAATCCCGCTCATTACGAATTGCTATTGCGCTTAATGGCAAAAAAGCCAATTAAACATATTGAGGATTTTATGACCACCAGTCAAATGCCCAACAATAAAACGGACATCAACAATAACGGACCGTTCTCTACAGATATGATCGGTATGAATTGGAGCTATCCGGAAGGAAGCTATGTACAAAGGGCCGCAATTTTTAAGGCGCATGAAGATTATACCAAAGGCTTTTTTTACTTCGTAGGGCATGACCCGCGGGTACCTGAGGCTTTGCGTAAGGAAATGCTGCAATATGGTTATCCAAAGGATGAGTATATTAATACCTATCACTTTACCACCCAAATGTATGTAAGGGAGGCCCGGCGAATGATTGGCGAATATGTGATGACACAGGCAAATTGCGAGGGAAAGCAAACTGTGAATGACGGCATTGGCATGGCAGCTTATACCATGGATTCGCATAATGCTGAACGTATTGTGGTAAATGGCATGGTGAAAAATGAGGGAGATGTGCAAATTGGTGGGTTTGGGCCATACCCGGTTTCGTACAGGAGTTTAACGCCCAAAAGTAAGGAATGCACCAATCTGCTTGTACCGGTGTGCCTATCAGCATCGCATATAGCTTATGGCTCCATCAGGATGGAGCCTGTTTTTATGATGCTGGGACAATCTGCTGCTGCGGCTGCATGCCTGGCTATCGATAATAATGTTGCTGTGCAACAGGTTAACATATCCCAATTACAATCGCTGCTGAAAATAAATCCCTTGGCCGATGGCAGCACGCCCGAAATTTTGGTAGATAACGATGATACGACAAATGTTACCCTTAAGGGCAATTGGAAAAGAAAAGTTAATGCCCGGGGATGTTACGGACCTTCGTTATTAGAAAATGATTCGCCCGAAAAGTCACAGGATTTTGCCCGTTTTACACCCGATATTCAAAAAGGAGGCAGTTATAATGTTTATACCTATATTGCTAAAAACCAGGGCTTATCATCACATATTACTTTTCAAATTAATAATGGCCTGCAGCAAAAGGGCGCGGACATTAATTTAAAAGATCTCGTAGTTAAGGGCCAAACTGAAGGGGAGTGGGTGTTATTAGGTCAATATCATTTTACAGCCGGTAATAAAGGATATGTCGCCATTACCGGCAAAAATTCAGATGGTATTATATTAGCAGATGCGGTTTTGTTTATCCCCGACAGAACGCAATAATGATCAACAACTTAATTAACTATTCACCTAATCAACTCAATCAATTCAATTCGTATTCAATATCAATCCCGGTTCATCATAATCAATCATCCTGTGGCGTTCTTTAGATGGTATAGGAACCGATTTGTTTGCTGTATAATCATAACTGATGCATACAGTTTTACCAGTTGTACATATTTCTTCGCCATTTGGAGTAACTTTAACCAGCACGTGCATCACATCAAAGCTGCTATTGCCAATGCGGGTTACGCGTACGTAGCAAAATATCTGGTCTTCAAGTGTAATAGGTTTCAAATAATTTACTTCCGACCGACCTACTATAACACCGTGCTCACGCATATTCCAGTCGATTATTTCCTTCCAGTAACCAAAACGCGCCACTTCAAAGTAAGTTAAATAGATAGCGTTATTCACATGCCCTACCGCGTCGATATCCGAAAAGCGAATGGCTATTGGTGTTTTATATTTATAATCTGATAGTTTTTCAGCCATTTGCGCCGTTTTGTCTGTTTGTTTTTCTTTGAACAGACATATTGTCTGCGATATCCTTCTTTTCTCCTGTTGGTATAACAGTTGATAAATCAATGGCGAAGATAATTAAAAGAAAATTTAGGAGATTATAAAAATGACTTTAGTAAAATTTGCAAACGGACAAAAAAATCACGCGGTTAACCCATTTTTTAGCGATGTATTCGATTCAATCTTAAACGATACATTTTTAAGCGACAAAACATCAAACCGTGTGCCTGCAGTAAATATTGCAGAAACAGAAAACGAATTCAACATTGAATTGGCTGCTCCCGGCTTAAAAAAGGAAGATTTTAAAATCAGCCTCGACAAAAATGTATTAAGCGTATCAGCTGATAAAAAAGTAGAAAATGTTGAAGAAGGTAAAAAATTCAGCAAACGCGAATACAGCTATAACTCATTCACCAGGTCATTCACTTTGCCTGAAGTTGCTGATCATACCAAAATTGAAGCTGAATATACTGATGGTATATTAAAGCTGAATGTGGCTAAAAAAGAAGAAGCTAAATTTCAGTCAAGAGAAATAGCTGTGAAGTAATTGTTTGAAAGGCCGGAAGTCGGAAAGTCAGGAAGTAAGATTCATTTTATAAATCCGAAATCGAAATTCCGAAATCCGAAATAAAAGAGTGTTTTCATAATAAGTTGGTTTAGTTTGAGAAGGCCCCGATTTATCGGGGCTTTTTTATTTGAGATGGTCTGAACCTTGATTTTTAGGATTAAAGGATTTCATGATTAACTATTGTTTATCTATCCTTCAATCCTTAAATCAAGCAAATCAAGGTTCAGACGAAAAAACTAATCACGCATATTAATATACTGCAACGGCTGGCCAAAATCATCACTCCGGCACAGGCTGATCACGGCTTGCAGATCATCGATCTTTTTGGCCTGAACACGCACCTGGTCGTCCATAATGGAAGCTTGTACTTTTAAACCGCTGTCTTTTATCTTTTTAACAATCTTTTTCGCAGCTTCTTTATCAATACCTTCTTTTATTTTTATTTCCTTGCGGATCATATTGCCCGATGCATATTGTTCTTTTCCAAAATCCAACGCATTCGGATCCAGGTGCTGTTTAACCATTCTTCCAACTATAGCATCCTGTATGGCTTTTAACCTCATATCATTTTCAGTCACTACCGTTAAGGTGTTGGTTTTTTTATCAAGATCAATAGTGCTTTTGCTATCATTAAAATCATAACGATTCAGTATTTCTTTTTTTGCAGTGTTAATGGTATTATCCAGTGTTTGCCCGTCTATTTTGCTTACTATATCAAATGTTGGCATGTTGAGGTTATTTTTGATGTAAATGCAAAGTTAGTTATTAGTTGATTGGGTTGATAAAGTTTAATTAATATTAAAGATCATAAAATCTCCATAATCATAAATAGTGATATAGTGAACAATAAAAAAACGTTTATATACCAATGAGTTAATATTAACTTAACAATTAAATAAGCAGATTTGTAAATCTGGCTGAAAAGCCTGTCTTTTTATATGGATAATAAACATGTGCCTTTAATTAACCGTGAAATTAGCTGGCTATATTTTAACGACCGGGTTTTACAGGAAGCGGCGGACCCAACCGTTCCCTTGATTGACAGGATAAAGTTTTTGGCCATATTTTCATCAAACCTCGATGAATTTTACCGTGTGAGGGTTGCTACGCTTAGCCGTTTATCAAACCTGAATGAAAAGGCGAAGGAAATTTTAGGCTATAACCCTAAAAAAATACTAAACCAGAT
>Ga0206874_1071_pt1 | contig 28748 bp, 28 predicted proteins | sample Alteio_BWOrgCont_12_FD_152629 | JGI IMG/M metagenome (GOLD analysis project Ga0206874, IMG submission 152629) | Enriched cells from forest soil in Barre Woods Harvard Forest LTER site, Petersham, Massachusetts, United States -... | ecosystem: Environmental > Terrestrial > Soil > Temperate forest >...
ATTAAGAATTTATAATACACCATTTCCCGATGTTTTAGGGCAATATATGCGGGCAAAATACTACAGGCAGGCTTCGGGCTGCCTTTTTTTATTTATCTTATAAAAAATCACAAACATTTTTAACTTTGTGAACTTAATATTATTAATTAATACAATGAGAAAAACAGCTATATTTATAATGGTGGTTTCGATAATAGTAATGCTTATATTTGGTATTGCCTATTATCACCCGGTTACTGATAATGTGGTTGATTCGGATGGAGCCTGGGCTTATATGTATGGCGCAATGTCGGTTCCATGGGTTTTATATAGCGGTGGCGTAGTGTTTTTTATGGGCCTCACCGTATTTTTTGCAACAATGGAGCAAAAAGCCCAGCGTTACTAATCAATTCTTTATCCCTTAAAGGGGTTATGAACTGATGGGTAATTACTACCTTTATTAATATCTGTATACATAAACAAATAGATAAAATAGGAGGTATATTATGAATTTGGTTCATAAGATCGAAAACTGGGGCGATACTCATCACCCCGCAGTAATAGATGTTTTGCGCATAGCGCTTGGCATCTTTTTGCTTTTAAAGGGTGTTGCCTTCATGGAAAACACGGCCGATCTTAAAGGCATAATTGAATCACAGGATACTATAGACTTTTCATCGGGCGTATTAGTGGGCCTGGTATATTACGTTACGTTTGCCCACATGGTTGGCGGCATTATGATAGCCCTGGGTATTTTAACCCGTTTTTCATCAATTATACAAATACCCATTGTATTGGGCGCGGTGTTTGTAAATGATCAGCTGTTGTCGCCAATTAATACCCAGTTATGGTTTTCCATAGTTGCATTGATATTGCTGGTGATATTTATGATCATTGGCTCCGGCCCGTTATCGCTCGACAGGTATTTTGGGAACATGACTACCGAGGATTAAATCCCCTGCCCGGGTAAAATTTTATTAACACCGCCGCTTCGCAGTCGAAAGTTTGCAAAGCGGCGTTGCTTTTTGGCTAGATCTTCTTCATTTTATGGAAAATTTCCCAATCGTCATTCGGGAAGTCCTCAGTGCGGAATTTAGCATATGCTTCAGGGGTCATCAAGTCAACCTGGAAATGAAACTTATCGTTCTTTACCGCTATGGGCGTTAACCGGCTGAACATAACCAGGTCAAAGTCGGATGGCTTGTATTTTGCCAGGTTGGCGTTTTTTACCCTTTTATCGTCTATCCAAACACCATAGTTAACCGCGTCCTGCCATTTAGCAAGCTGTTCTTCTGTCGGATGTGATTTTGCGGGCGGCCCTGAAGGAACATAGAATGCTATATATTGCTGTTTTTGTTGTTCCGTGCTCATTTGCGCATAAAGCACTTCCAGGCGCCATTTATCATCTTGTGAAAACTGTTTTACCCTTACTTGCACTTTTGTATGGATCAATAACGGTTCGTTGTATTTTTTAAGGATAGCTGCAAACTCGTCCAACACTGCCTGCGGCGCATCGGTTGCCGATGCGGGGATAGGTTTGTGGTTAAACTTTAACCGTTCAGGTAAAGCTTTAGTTGGTTCTTGTTTTGCTATTCGCGTACTTGTATCGGCCTTTTTTGCGCGCTCGCCTTGTGCCATGCTTTTATCGCTGAATAATAATACAGCACCTGCTAATACGGGCGCGAGTGCCAGTAGCTTGTACAGCCTAATTTTCGCAAAGGTGTTTTTAGTCATCATAATAAGTCGTTTTTTGGTGGTTGAATAATTGAACCGGCTGGTTAAATAAGCGCTGCTGTGCTGGCTTGCTTTGGCCAGCAGCAAATATTGATAGGCGGGTGTATCGTTATAATTCATTACAACAGCCTCATCCGCTAAAAACTCGTGGTTAAGCTGTATAGCTTTGCGGTAGAACGGGATAAATGGATTGAGCCAAAATATAGCGTGGAATAGTTCAACTACTATTACATCCAGCGAGTGCATCTGCGCTACGTGCGTTTGCTCATGGCAAATGATCTCAGGCTCTACCAGGCCATCGTGGTAATCAGTTCTATTAACAAAAATCGATCTTAAAAAGCTATGTGGCGTTACATCTTCATCAACCAATATTAACGTCGCCCCCTCTATCTCCCTTGCCGGGTTTTTAGCTGCCACCCGTTTTATAAAATATAAATTGCGTGCAAACCTAAGCAGCATTACAAAAACTATAAGTATGTATAGCACTGCCGGCAAGTAAGTCAAATAATTATTGGTGGGTGAGGGGGCTGCTTGATTTTTTTCACCTGTGATCAATGGAACATCAATTGGTGCGCCACTATTAGCCCCGCTTATCTGAACCTGCGGTGCAGCCTGAACTTTTAAAGCATCAACAGCTGTAGTTTTTGAATCGGTTATTCGCTGTTCAATTTCAAATGCTTTTGCCGGTATTTCCATTTTTATGAATGGAATGGCCAGCGATAGAGCTAAACTAAACAATAAGTAAAAGCGGTTAAACCTGTAAAAGTTCTCATTGCTCAGCAGCAAGCGGTAAATAAGCAGCAGCAAGCCCGAGCATAAACTGAAATTCACTATGTAAGCTATCATTTTGCCCTCCTTTTAATTTCTACGTCAATAATTTTTTTAAGGTCTTCTAGTTCCTTTTGGGTGATGTTGGACGATGATGTAAAGAATGATGCAAACTGCAGGGCCGAGTTGCTAAAGTAGTTTTTAATGATCCCGCTAACCTCGTTCGAAAAATAGTCGGACTTTTTTACCAGCGCAAAATACTGCCGCGAGTTACCGAATGTTTCATAAGCTACAAAGCCTTTATCCTGCATCCGTTTTAATAAAGTGGCAATAGTTGTGCCCGCAGGCTTTGGCTCGGGGTATGCCGATAATATATCTTTTAAAAAAACTTTTTCCTGCTGCCAGATGATCTCCATCAGCTGTTCTTCGGTTTTGGTTAACTTCATGTTCTACTAATTTAGAGTTTACTCTACAAATGTAGAGTAATGTTTTGTATTTCAAAATTTATTTTAATAAAATCGTTTCCGGCCTGTATCATCGTTTTAAATTGTATGCTGCAAATGCGTTTTAAGCCAGCCTATAATTAGCTACATTTGTTATCAGACCCCAAAAACCGGTTAACCTGTTATGAAAAAATACCTGCCTGTGCTATGCCTGTTAGTACCTATGTGTTTTATCTTTTTTACCGCGAACGCGCAGTATAAAGATACCCTTGATATTGTGGGCGCTACCATTACACGTAACATCCCTTATGTGCAGAACGGCCTTAAGCAGCAAAATTTCGACCTCTATATTCCCGACAGCGCCAAAAAACCTATGCCTCTCATTATCTGGATACACGGCGGCGGTTGGGATGGCGGTTATAAAGGCTGGATAGAAGTGCCATACCTGGTAAGGCAAGGTTATGCCATTGCCAGCATTGAGTACCGTTTTTCAAGCGTGGCACCATTCCCAGCGCAGGTGCTTGATTGCAACGAGGCCATTTATTACTTATGGAAGAACGCTAAGAAATACGGGTTCGATACCTCGCGGTTTGTAGTCGGTGGTGGCTCGGCAGGTGGGCACCTGGCTTCGCTCATAGGGGCAAGCACTAATAACCATGTAAGCGAATTTTATAACGATATTAAAAAGGAGAATAAGGTACACATCAGGGCCGTACTTAATTATTATGGCCCTACCGACCTGAACGTGGTGCATGGCCGTGCCGCATACCTGGATTATGATGGCGATAAATCTGCCCTTAATAAACTCATAGGCGCACCTGCGCTTGAACGCCCCGATCTTGCTGCCATTGCCAGCCCCGTAACCTATATCGATAAAAATGACCCTCCCGAACTCATTATACACGGCGACCAGGATGGTTTTGTGCCGTTTTGGGAAAGCCAGCTATACAACAGCCGCCGCAGGCTTATTGGCGCGAAGAGCCAGCTGATAAAAATTGAAGGGGCAAACCACGCCGGCCCAAAATTCCAGGAACCGGTTATACAACAACAGGTGATAGCTTTTTTAAACCAGGTGCTGAAACAATAAAAATTACGGCTTGTAGTAGTAACATATCCATATATTAGCCCAATCCCTATATATATTTATTTTAGGCAGAAGACAACTCGCACACAAATGGATACGTAATTACCTTAAAAGCATATATGCCATCAATAACAGCAGTATCAAAAATTGAATTCCCCCATAAAATAGCCCAGCAGGAAGTAAAGGAACAGGCGCACATCATGTTTTCGAAGGATTTCCCGCAAACCAACAGACTCATATTCGCTTTTGATAACACCGAAATTATAACGCGCAATTTTTGCAAGCCGCTTTCATTTTATACCAGCACCACTACCTTCGGGGAGCGTAATAATGAATACGTAAACACCGCGCTCGAATATTCGGTTCAGGCCATAGAAGATGTGGTTAAAAAAGCAGGCATCAGTAAGGATGATATTACCGATATTTTATTTGTAAGCACCACCGGCCTTGCCACGCCAAGTATGGATGCGCTCATCATTAATAAATTGCGGCTTAACCCGCACGTAAGGCGTATGCCTTTGTGGGGTTTGGGCTGTGCTGGAGGCGTATCTGGCATGGCTAAGGCAAGCGCTATGGCAAAGGCCGACCCCGATGCCATAGTATTACTGGTAGCGGTAGAATTATGCTCATTAACGCTAATAAAAAACGATTACAGCAAAAGCAATTTTATAGGTTCAAGCCTGTTTTCTGATGGCATTGCCGCTTGTATTATCAAGGGCGATAATTTTGGTAACGATGAAGCCATCAGCTATTTTGATGCCAGCAGTAAATTGTACTATGATTCGCTGGAAGTAATGGGGTGGGAGTTCCAGGATACGGGTTTTAAAGTACTTTTCTCAAAGGATATACCCGCTTTTATAAACGAACATGTGCTGGAAGATATAACCGGGTTTTTATCAAAGCATAATTTGCAGCTAAGCGATATAAAGAATTTTATATTCCATCCCGGAGGCAAAAAAGTACTCGACGCTTATACCGATGCGTTGGCCGTGGATAATGATTTTCTGCAAAAAACCCGTGAAGTGATGAACGATAATGGCAATATGTCGAGCGTTACCGTTTTATATGTACTTGAAAAGTTTTTAGAGCAAGGCTACGAAGACGGCTACGGCCTCATGATGGCCATGGGCCCCGGTTTTTCAAGCGAGATGGTATTGCTAAAAATGAAAAATTAATTAGGTCATCCCGAACTTGTTTCGGGATCCCACAAAACAGGTAGACTGCATAATGTATAATTACCTGTGAGATGCTGAAACAAGTTCAGCATGACATTTAATAGCTATATAAATTCCATGTATTTCATCCTCTTCATCATATTTCTCATCACCCAGCGCCTGTCCGAGCTTTACATCGCCTCGCGTAACGAAAAGTGGCTGCGCTCACAAGGCGCGGTTGAATATGGCCGGGAGCATTACCCGTACATTGTGGCGCTGCATACCCTGTTCATCATCTCCATTATTGCCGAATACATTGTAAGAGGAGGTACGGCGATCGATCTTATTTTCCTTGCATTGTTCGCCCTGTTGCTGCTTTTTAAGTTCTGGGCATTATCGGCATTAGGTAAATACTGGAACACTAAAATATTCCGTGTGCCCGGCAGCGGACCGGTAAAAAAAGGCCCCTATAAGTTATTTAAACACCCCAATTACTTTATCGTAGTTTGCGAAATAGCCATTATCCCGCTGGTGTTCCACCTATACTATACCGCTATTGTTTTTACGGTGCTTAACGCCATTATGCTAACGGTAAGGATAAGGGTTGAGAACAAGGTTTGGGCTAAATAAAAACGTCATTGCGAGGAGGTACGACGAAGCAACCCCACACGCAAGGTGCCGAATATGCAAATCAGCAACCTGTCCTGTGGGATTGCTTCGTGCCCCGCAATGACGCGATGTTATTATTTGCTCAGCGTATTCTTATAAAACGTTTCCGCGTCGTTCTCTAATTTGCTATCGGTTTCCTTGCTTACATAAACCATGTGCCCGGCACGATAATAATTAACAATAATATTATTGCGCAATTCGGGGCGCAGGCCCATGTGGCTTATCACGTATTCAGCGTTAAATACAGGTGTGGCCAGGTCATAGTAACCGCAAACCATATTTACCTTAAGGTGCGGGTTCTGGGTCATGGCGCTGCGTAATGTTTCCGATACATCAAGGTAGCTATCCCAGCCGCCACCGCCTGCTTTAAAGCTCCATGGCCATACATTGGTAACAGCTTCATAAGGTATATCGTTACGGTAATTAAGTTCCTTACGCACATAGGCGTTAAACACGCCTACATAAAGGCCGCTCAGGTTGGCATCGCTGGGGTCGTAGGTTGGGTATTCGCCGGCATCATCCAGGTCTTCGCCGCTAAAACGGCTGTCGTAACGACCAACAATTTTGCCTTCATCACGCAATACTTCCTTAAAAAAGCGAAAATCGCTTATGCGCTCATTGGCTTTTTGTATATAATCTTTCGGTATGCCGGTAAAATAATTCAGCGAATCTACAACCCGGTTTCTCAGTTCGGCAGGAGCCTGGTCGCCTAAACTTAAAAAGTAGCTGTATGTACCATTGGCAAATACTTCGGCTTTTTTGGTTAGGTCGGCATTGCTTAGGCTTTGCAGTTCAGGAGCCAGTTTATGGTAATACTGTGCTGTATTGGCATAAGTAGGTAAAAAGTAAATATAAGCCATGTCGTTACCATTCTTAAAATCTATCAGCTGGAAATTCAATACCGAAGAAATTAACGTAATACCATTTAGGTAGATGTTGTAACGGTCGGCCAAATAGCCTGATAAGCCTGCTGCACGGGTTGTGCCATAGCTTTCGCCAGCAATAAATTTAGGGCTTACCCAGCGTTCGTTCTTGGTGATATACAGGCGGATAAAATCACCTACCGATGCAAGGTCTTCATTATATCCATGAAATGTGTTTGCATTAACGCCTTTATAAGCGCGGCTGTAGCCGGTTGAAACCGGGTCGATATATACCAGGTCGGTAAAGCCAAGCCAGGTGTAGGGATTTTGTTCATATTCATATGGCGCGCCGCCTGCATCGCCTTTGTCATCGGCATATTTTACACGTACCGGCGAGAAACCAGCCATGTGCAGCCAGATAGAGGCCGAACCGGGCCCGCCGTTAAATACAAAGGTAACAGGGCGTTTTTCTTTTTCCTGCCCGCTGTTGGTAGCGGTATAGGCTACATAAAATATTTTCGCCAGCAGTTTATTATCGGCATCGCGCATGGGCATGTAGCCGGCTGTAGCTTTGTACGATATACTTTTGCCGCCAACATTCATAGTGTGATAAGTAACTACCGGCTTATCGGGCACGGTATCCCTGGCAGCGATAAGGGTGTCTTTTACGGTAACTGAAACGCTGCTTTTTTGGGCATTTGCAAATAAAGCAGTAGCAAAAACTAATGCTAAAGTGGAGTAAATGAGCTTCATGATGAGGTGAGTTAATTAAGCACCAAAATATGATTATTTTCTGAATATTTATTTCAGCAGCGAGCGATAACTTCCAAATTCATCACTAATTTAACAATTGCCTGAAATCATCATTGATATGCTGCGTGTGGATAGTATTTTCCGAATCTTGAATAATTGTACGGATCTTTTCGTCAAGTTCGTTCACGGTTAATTCCAGCATATTAAAGTAACCGGAATCTATTTTTTCGAGTTTCATTAAATCCATTATTCCCAATAATGAAGCTACCGGGCGGCGTATCCCATGCGATTGTACAATTGCTATACGGGTTAATGCCTCGGTTTGTGATTTTATCTTCGTTTCCTGCTGCTTGCGTTTGGTAATATCAGCCGAATTTATGGCAACACCAATTATTTCTCCACCATTATTTTTTACGGGTACCAATTTTATCTCGCGCCAGCTTTCAAATTTAGTCTCCGGCCTCAATAGCAACTCATGCTTTGCCGGTTTACCTTTTAATGCAAGGGTAAAATGTTTTATAAAGTGATTTTTTATTTTGGGGTCTATATATTTTAGCATAGGCTCGCCAATAGTAACGCGCTGCTTGTATATATTATAAATATAGGTTGCCGCAGGTTTGTTAAAAGCAAGTATTTCCAGATCCTTCCCAATTAATATGTGCAGATCTGCCGAACTGTTAAAAACAGCCCGGAGTTTTATTTCCGAATCCTCAATTACTTTCTTTTGTTGTTTTTGCTCTTCATTTTGCTTGGCCAATACCTGCAGGTTCCAGTTTAGCTCCATAAGGTTTATCACCTGTTTTGAAAGAACTTTTAATGTATTACGCTGATATTTGTCGAGATCGCGGGTGTGGAAATCAACTACGCATAATGAGCCTATACCATATCCATCCTTAGTGGTTAAAGGGGCGCCGGCATAAAACCGCACATTTGGGTCGCTGGTAACCAGTGGGTTGGTATTGTAACGGTTATCAGTGCTTAGGTCGGGTACTATAAGTACGTCACTTTGCTCAATGGTATAATTACAAAACGACATTTCGCGTGGAGTATCAGTAACTTCGGTTCCTACGGCTGCTTTAAACCATTGGGTATTTTCGCCAAGTAAGGTAATAATAGCAACCGGCGCACTGCATATTTGTGCCGCAAGGTTCACAATGTCGTTCAGATCAGCTGCAATGCCGGGATCAAGTTCCTTAAATCTGTCGACAGCGCCAAGACGGTGAAATTCCCTATTCATTTAATATACAACAAAAGAAAGCTTAATGAGCGGGTTAATAACAATAGCATGGGGGGCTTTATTTCAAAATATTTTAAATGTTGTACGTACATGTTTACGGAAAAGGTTTTATTTATTCTTAATAGTTTTAAGAATTTGTAAAAAAATATTCGGGGGAGGAAATATTGTTTCAGACTATCCCGATGTAATTTTTTTATCTGCCACATTATAAGCATGTTATTTATATATTTGGCGCGCTGAACCTTAATAATAAATACTCATTGCAGCCCGGTTATTAAACCGGGAATAAATAATAGCTATATATTTTAGGGCGCTTTTTAATAATAAATATGGACGAAGATAAACCACTCCCCATGGGCCGGATGGCCACAATTAACAGGTCATTTTTTTGGATATTCCTGGCCTCGTTGCTGGTGCTTTATATCAGCAATAAAATGCTTGATAATTCTATAGCGCAGGGTACCATATTCGGGCTGAATGATATTTTGATTATTGGTGCAGCCTTTACCAGCCTGGTGCTTAACCTGGTAACCATAAGTATTACCGATAAACAACTGAACCGCGTACTTTTAATTGCTTGTTATGCATTTGAGATAGCAAGTATTATAGTATTGGCATTTATGGTGTTTATACTAACCTAAATACCAATACCACAATTCTCCTTACGCCGAATAAACACTCTGCACCCTGTCGCGTAAATTATAACCCGATGCCATTACCTCGGCGTAAGCGCCCGCAGTACGTATAGCTATCAGGTCGCCCCTGAACGATTCAGGTAGATCTACATCTTTACGGAAACAATCTGTGCTTTCGCAAATAGGACCCACTACGTCATATTTTAAGTCATGAGTGTCTCCGTCTTCGTTTTGACTTTTGACTTTTGACTTTTGACTTAAGTTTTCTATCTCATGATAAGCCTGGTACAACATCGGGCGGATGAGCTCTGTCATACCGGCATCCAATACCAAAAAATTCTTTTTAAGGCCGTTTTTAACATATAGCACACGTGATATAAGGGCCGCGCTTTGCGCAACCAGCGCACGACCAAGCTCAAAGTGTACTTCCTGGCCGGGTTTTATAGCTAAAAAGTCTTTGAATACTTTAAAATAGCTTTCAAAATCGCTGATGGCGTTAGTGTCGGGGTTATGATAATCAACCCCAAGGCCGCCGCCGGTGTTCAATACTTTAACAGTAAATCCGTGGTCGGTAAACCAGTCCTGCATTTCGTTTATGCGGGTGCAAAGGCTTTTGTAAACCTCCATGTCGGTAATTTGCGAACCGATATGAAAATGGATACCCAAAAACTGCAGGTTAGGACATTTGTGCAGGGCATCTACAACATCAGGCAATTGCCATATGTTTATGCCGAATTTATTTTCATCAAGCCCAGTGGTAATGAAATGATGCGTATGGGCATCAACATTCGGGTTGATACGGATGGCGATATTGGCAGTTTTGCCCTTAACTTTTGCCAAATCGTTTATGATGTATAATTCCTGTACCGATTCGGCATTAAAGCAAAAAATATCAGCGTCCAACGCCAGGTTTATTTCCTTGTCTGATTTTCCTACACCCGCAAAAACCACGCTCTTTTTGTCGAACCCATGCTCAATAGCAGCCTTTACCTCGTTGCCGCTTACGCAGTCGGCGCCAAAGCCGTGGGCCTGTATGCTGTCAAGCACCTTGGGGTTAAAATTAGCTTTCATGGCATAATGCACATGGAACCCGTATTTATCGGCGGCTGTTTTGCATGCGGTAAGCGTTTTGTCAAGCATACCCAGGTCGTAGTAATAGAAGGGGGTATCTAACTGCTGAAATTTATCTATTGTATCTGTATTGAACATTGTAATTCTTTTTTAGTCCGTCATTGCGAGCGATAGCGTGGCAATCCTCGACTTGCAAATCCGCCCTGTATAGTTTGGGATTACCACGCTATCGCTCGCAATGACGCTTCAATATAAATCCGAAATTAAAACAACCTGTTATGCAAACTCCTCAGTACTTCAGTTTTATCGCCGTTCTTTATCAGTAACGACATGTTATGGTTACTGCCACCGTATGAGATCATGCGTAGGGGAATGTGTTTTACAGCTTCCAACACGCGTGCTGCATAGCCATGCTTGTCGGCGCCAAAATCACCCACAACGCAAATAATGGTTTGGTCTTCGTCCACGTTAACTGTACCGAAGGCAGCCAGTTCGCTTTTTATCTCATCTAAGTAAGTAGTATCATCAATGGTTAACGATACCGCCACTTCCGAGGTGGTTATCATATCTATAGATGTTTTATATCGCTCAAAAACCTCGAATACCTTGCGTAAAAAGCCATGCGCCAGCAGCATACGGCTTGATTGTATGGCAATGGCGGTAATGCCATCCTTAGCGGCAATGGATTTTATTTTATCCTTTTCGCTGTCGTTGGTAATTAATGTGCCGCGCGCCTGTGGATCCATCGTATTCAACAGGCGTACTGGTATTTTATACTTTTGCGCCGGGAACACGCTTTGAGGGTGCAATATCTTCGCGCCAAAGTAAGCCAGCTCGGCAGCCTCATCAAATGATAGCTGTGCGATAGGCTTAGTGCCCTTTACAATGCGTGGATCATTATTGTGCATGCCGTCAATATCGGTCCATATCTGCACTTCCTCGCTGCGGATGCCCGCGCCAATTAATGATGCGGTATAATCACTACCGCCACGGCGCAGGTTGTCTATCTCGCCAAAAACGTTACGGCAAATATATCCTTGGGTAATAAACAGGTTATTATCAGGGTGTGCATCCAGCAATGGGGGCAACTTTTCGGTAATATGATCCACTACAGGCTCACTGTCCTCGTCGGTCTTCATAAAATCAAGAGCGGGCAACAATACCGATGGTACACCTATCTCTTTTAAATAAACGTGGTACAATGTGGTCGAAAGCAATTCGCCCTGCGCCAGTATTATCTTATCCTCAATGGGGGTGAACAGGTCGTTAGCCAAATTGCTTAATAAGGCAAAATGATAGTCGATCACTTCCTTACCCTGCGCATGGAACTCGGGTTTGGCAAATAATTCGGCAATAAAAACTTCGTACTTATCCTTCAGAATCTTTATCAGTTCGGCGGCCCTGGTCTTATCGCCGGCCAGGTAAGCCTGGCCAATTTCCACTAAACTGTTTGTTGTACCCGAAACCGCCGACAGCACAACGATCTGCCGCTCGGCAGCATTCACTATGTCCAGCAGTTTCTTCATTCTTTCCGGACTTCCTACTGATGTTCCGCCAAATTTTAAAACTTTCATTTTTGTTAAATTATACCATAAATCATTGATATTCTCATACCAATTTTGCGGCGCTAAAAATAAGATTTTTAAAGACTTATTAATAACATTAACGAAATAAAAATTAATGCGCAACTTGCAACCTTTTTTACCGATGTAACAACTACTGTATACCATCCGTCAAACCGGCGGCATTAATCTGTATATTTAAACAATGAACACACTGCAAACGGGCCAGTTTTACGGGGTAACCAACGAAACAACCAAACATGGCGGCCTTACGCTCACCGATACGGAATACACACACGAGCGGGTGGACTGGCATTATCACCAGAACGCGTACTTTACTTTTATATTGGATGGCAGGGTGATAGAGGGCAACAAAAAGGAAACGTACCATTGTACGCCGGGTAGCCTGCTGTTCCATAACTGGCAGGAGGCGCATTACAACATAAAACCCAAAGGTTTCACCCGCGGCTTTCATATCGAATTGGAGCAGGATTGGTTTGCGGCTTATGGTATAAACCCCGATGCTATGCAGGGCAGCATCAACCTTAAACATCCACAGCTAAAATTGCTGATGTATAATATTTTTAAGGAAGCAAAGCTGGATGGCATGACCGGCACCTTAGCCATAAATACCTTACTTGTTGAGCTGTTTAGTAAAGCCATAAACAGCGAAGCGCCGCCAGTGCATCAACGCCCGTTATGGGTGGCGCAACTGCGCGATATACTGCATGATGAACCAACTGCGCATTGGTCGCTCGAACAACTGGCAAAGCAACTGGATATTCACCCGGTGCACCTTTCGCGCGATTTTAGCCGATATTTTAATTGCGGCCTGGGCGAATATATCCGAACTATCAAAGTACAGCAGGCATTGGCGCTGATGGCTGATAAGGATTCATCGCTTACAACCATTGCCCTGCAATGCGGTTTTGCCGATCAAAGTCACTTTAACCGTTCATTCAAAGCAATGCACCAAATTACACCCTTAGCTTATAAAAAACTGCTGGCCCGATATGCCGCATGTTAATCCTGTTCTATTTTCGGCCCGGAAACGCCCATAACTTTGAAGAAAAATATAAAAATATGAATTTCACATCTATACGGACTTCACTATCGGCTATATTATTCTTTTTACTGGTAGCAGGCAGGCTATATGCCCAGGATACCGATATTGTAAAGAGCCCCGGCATTACATCCGAACTTCACCGGGCAAATATTGGCAAGATAATTTTTACCGATCATGACATTGCGCCCAACGCGCTCACATCAACGGATTTTATAAGCAATTATGAGCTAACCAATAAAAGTAACCTGTTTATAACAGTGTGTTTAGCTAACGCGAATACCAATTACCTGCACCAGTTAGCGCCCGGATTAAGTGCCGATTCACTCCTGAAAGTAGGTAATTACCAATTTTCTTTTTATGTAGATGGCAAGATCATTTACCATACCGAGTTATGGGCAGGTGCGCCACAGGCAAATTTCCAGAACACAAAAAGCATTTGGACTATGCCTCTGATAGATAACAGCAACGAGGGGGCTTATTGGAGCCAGTCGTCATGGGGCAGGTTTATGCGGAGCGGCGGCGACAGTTTGTTAACCGATGGCAGGCATAAATTCAGGATGGAGATAAGGGATTATGTAAAAAAACCCGACCTGAAGGTAGGCCCATTACTGGCAGCAGGTGAATTGGATATACAGGTATACCGGCACCCGGCAATAAACATAGCTGGCATACATATATCGCCAATTAAGCCCTATGATGGTTTGCCGGTTTCGAAGGAAAGCTATAAACACGACAGAATAAAGCAGATGATGGGCAATATTGATGCCGATGTATTTAAACACATCACCAGCATTGTAGTACTAAAGAATGGGAAAATATTGATCGAGGAATATTTTAATGGCTCTGGCCGTGATAGTTTGCATGATGTACGGTCGGTTGGAAAATCTTTTTCTTCGACAATGGCTGGAATTGCCGAATCAGAGGGATACCTAAAGCCGGAAAGCCAAACCGTAGGCGATTTTTATGATGTAAAATCCTTCGAAAATTATTCGCCTGCAAAGGGTAGGGTAGCGCTAAAGGAACTGCTTACCATGAGTTCAAGGTTTGATGGCGACGACGACGATAACACGCCCGGCAACGAAGAAAATATGTACCCCACACCCAACTGGGTAAAATTTGTACTCGACCTGCCTATGGATACCGTTAAGTACACGGGCCAGTGGCATTATTTTACCGCAGGAGTTGTTTTGCTGGGCGATATATTGAACAAATCGGTCCCCGTGAGCCTGGAAAGCTATGCCGATATTAAACTATTTAAGCCCCTTCATATTACCAATTACCACTGGCAATATACACCGCAAAAGGTGGTGAACACCGCCGGGGGCATACAAATGAACACGCTCGATTTTGCCAAATATGGCCAGCTATACAAAAATAACGGTGTTTGGAACGGCAAACAGATCATCCCTGCCACATGGGTAGCCAAGACATTTACCAGGAATAAAATTATCCCCGGCAGAAACAACGAATACTATGGCTACCTGTTCTGGAACAAAACCTACCAGGTTAACGGCAAAGGTTATGAACCCTTTTACTGTTCTGGCAATGGGGGCAACAGCATATTTGTGTTTAAAGATCAGCCCATAGTAGTGGTAATTACCGCCACCGCTTTTGGTACGGTCTATGCCCATACACAGGTTGATAAGATGATGGAGCAATACATTTTACCTGCCGTTATACAATAGCTATCAGCTAAACACAACCGGGTCGGGGCCCTCGGATAATACGTCAACCACTTTGTCCAGTTCCTTATCGCAGCTTTGCGCGGTTTGGGTGCCAACGGCTATCAGCGCGTCGATATTAACTGTCGACGCGTTATCCATAGCAGGGTCGGCATTGCCGAGGCTGGCAGGTTGTATACGTATATAGTTATCGAGGTTGCCACGGGCCGAGAACATTTTTACCATGTGGTAATCGGTAACTTCGGCAGCCCCTGACATCATAATGTCTATCACCGGCCGTACCCAGCCAACAGCGCCCCAATCCTTTGCCCTGTCGTATTGATAGGGCTTTTCCTGGCTGCCTGTGCCTATCGATAGCACGAACATCTCCTTGGCAGTCGGGCCACCATCCGCGTTTCTTACTTCCGAATAAGCGCACAAGGCAGGGTTGTTGGCAAACACGCCGCCATCAATACAAGCATACGCTTCACCTGAAACTGACCTGATCAACTCCGTTTCAAAATATGTTGGTGCGGCCGATGTAGCACGGCACACGTCCTTTACATAAAAGTCGGCTACCTCACCTTCTTTGGCATAGTCCTGTTGGGCAAAGAATTTAGTTTGCCTTCGGCCTATATCATAACTGGTAACAATACAGGGTTTTAAAAGCTGGCTCAGTTTCAGTTTTGCAAAATATTCAGTTAGATATTTACTTATTTCAGTTACCGGGTACTTTGCATTTAAAATGCCGTCGCCTGATATTATCTTATATAAAAACGACCTCGAAAATATGTCGCCTCCGTTTTTTACATACAGGTCGACAGCTTCTTTTGCCGAAAATCTTGCTTTTGTTGGGTCTGTTTCTGAAGGGCATAATAAAATGCAGGTAAGTATTCCACCGGTGCTGGTTCCTGCAAAAAAATCAAAATAATCGGCAATGCGTGCATTAGGGTTGCCTGTTTTTTTCTGTAGTTTATCTTCAAGGGCTATTAAAACCTGGCCGGGTACAATCCCACGGATACCCCCGCCATCAATAGAAAGTATCTTCTTCATAGTTAGTAGTTTAAGTAATTATAAAAGTAGGGAATAATTTTAGTTACCATCAAGCGTAGTTATACGCAATTATTTGTTCTGTCAACAAAATATCACATTGCAGGGCCGGAGTATTAGTTAGTTGAAAATTGGCAGACCCATAATATCTACCGGGAGATAATAATTTGGTTTGCCTTATCTCTAATTAACTAATCTCCAATCTCTAACACCCAACAAATTATTGTAATCCGAATATTATCCCTACCTTGCGCGCTTTAATAAATAAAACAATGCAAAAAGAAGGAACAGTTAAATTTTTTAATGAAACAAAAGGGTTCGGATTTATTACACCAGCAGGTGGTGGCCAGGACGTATTTGTTCATTCAACAGGCCTAATCGATGAGATCCGTGAAAATGATAAAGTGGAGTTTGAGGTTGAAAACGGTAGAAAAGGCTTAAATGCGGTAAATGTAAAGGTTATCTAAGTATAATAATCATCAATCGTACACAGCATCCGCCCTATAAGGCGGATGCTTTTTTTTGCCCTTTTTTTAATATAACTTAAACATAAATGGCTGCATGGTGTTATACTGCTATACATCCACTAAAAGGAAAAAATAATTATGAAAAACGAAGCAAAAATTATAGCGGCACTTTTAGTTGGTGCTGCAGCAGGAGCTGCATTAGGGATATTGCTGGCCCCTGATAAGGGTGATGAAACCCGTAAAGATATTACCGATTTTTTTGCCGAACTGGTTGAGGCCACTAAGGAAAAGGCACAGGCAAAAGCCCATGACATTAAAGATTATAGCAGCAATGTGTATAACAGTGCAAAATCAAAGTTTAACGGCATAGTTAACGGCGCATCCGAATACAGCGATGATGCTGTTGATGCCGCAAAAGCTAAAGCAAGGGATACTGCCGACCATGCGAAAGCAAAGGTAAAAAGCGCCGCCAATGATGCAAACGATGCCATTCAGGGCGCATAAGTATTAGCGATCATATAAAACAAAGAACCCGGCTTATGGCCGGGTTTCTTGTTTGTAATCCCTTTTTGTCACTGCGAGGCCCATGCGGGTAAGCTGTGGGCAAGAGGGCCGTGGCAACCTCGTCGCTTGCATATGAAACGCAATGAGGTTGCCTCGTCGTACCTCCTCGCAATTACATGGCTTTCTTACTTACTCTTCCACGTATTATTACTCGCATCGGCATCCATAAATATGCCATTATCAAGCGTTGCCGATCTAACGGTTTTCCCGGTTTTAATGTGTACCGATATTTGTTTCTGATTGTATTGCCAAACCACAGGCGTTTGGTGTATGGTTTGGGTAGTACCATCAGTATAAGTTAGTTTCACGTCGAATGGTATGGCAAAGCCGCCTATGTTTTGTATAGCCAACATATAGCCGTTGCTGTCCTTAGTTACATTTTGGAGGGCAATATCAATATAATCGTTAGTAAAGAACCAGTTGTAAAAGAACCAGTTCAAATTCATGCCCGAGCCGCTGTTTATGGAGTTGAAAAAGTCCCAGGGTATAGGATGTTTACCGTGCCAGTTGCTCATGTAAACGTGCAGCGCCTTTAAGAATAATTTATCGCCCAGCAGGTCTTTTAAAGCCAAATAACTTAACGATGCCTTGCCATAAGCATTATGCGCGTAGCCACCCACCAACTCGCTGGTAGGGGTTATAATAGGCAGGTCTTCACTGCTTGATGGGTCGGTGATATAGGGTTTGATGCGGCCCTTTCTGTAAATGTCCAACGCGTTTTGTTTGCCAACTTCATCCTCATTTAAAAATAATTCAAGCGTTGTGGCCCAGCCTTCGTCCATATAACCATAACGGGTTTCATTTATACCCATGTAAAAAGGGAAATAAGTGTGCGCCATTTCATGATCCTGTAATAGCTGCGCGTCGGGCAGGTCGGTTTCATGGCTGTCATTCACCATCATCGGGAACTCCATATCGGCAAAGCCCTGGAAGGCCGTCATTTTTGGGAAAGGGTAGGGTACGCCCGGAATATTGTGCGATAGCCAATGCAGCGTATGTAATCCCCATTTAACCGCCAAATGAAAATCTTCCGACTTGTCGTCAAACGCGGCCTGCATGCTGGCCCGGCGATGGGTGGCATCATCAACAACAGTGCTGGCGCCATCCCAATCATAATGGTCGCTTACTGCCGTTACCACGTCGCTTATATCATTTGCTTTCCATATCCAGGTATTCAGTTCGTTTTGCGTGGTGATGTTCTTTTTAGCAAGATCATCGGCAGTTACAATATGTACCACTGAATCGCTGGTCATGGATCGTTTCATCCGTTTAATGTATTCGGGCTGCAATACCTGTTCAGGATTTTGCAGGGTACCTGTGGCCCAAACTATAAAGTTTTTGGGTACGGTAACACTTAGTGTATAGTCGTTAAAGTCGTTATAAAATTCCTGGCGGTCGTTAAATTCAAGCCTGTCCCAACCGTTATAATCGTCATAAACCGAAACACGCGGATAAAAATAACCAATGTAAAAAGTGGTTGGGTCAATCAAGCCCTCGCGTTCACTTTTTAACGATACCTCGTAATGCCAGGTAATATTAAGTTTTAACGAATCATGCGGTAACAGGGGAGTGGATAGCTCCACATATTGGTTAGTACCCAACGCCTTGTCATTGTCCCATGGTTTTCGTTCGCCATTTACAAAAATCGAATCAACCTGCATGCCGGGCGTTATATAATCGGGCGTAGTATTTCTGAAACGTGTTGCGCCTGCACGGTGTATGTTTAATATCAGCTTCATGTTAAGCCGTTTAAGCGTATCGGGGCTGTTATTAAAATAGGTGACCTGCTCGGTACCTTTTACAGTACGGTTTGGCGGTAAAACGGTGATGGAGATATTATAGTGGCCGGTATTTTGCCAGTAGTTTTTTCCGGGTTTGCCATCGGCCGACCGCGTGCCTTTATCAAAGGCTTTTTTTATATCGCGGGGGATGTATAAGGTTTGTGCCTTTGTTTGCACAAAACACACGCACAATAAAACTATAACAATAGAATTTCGGTAGATTTTTAACATTTAAGATCAGTATTAAACCCCAAAATAAATAAAAAAATATTGCTTATAAGTACAAATGCGTAACAAGTGTATTACAACTTTTAAAATGATTGTTTGTGTTTTAATATTTTTTTTTAACTTTGCTTAGTTATTTTAATAGGGGTATTAAATAACTATACCGGGCCATCTGCGAAAGCGGGTGGCCTACTTTTTTATAAGCTATTTTAAATCAGGTAGTTAGTCTGCTGTAATGTACTCTCTTGTTATCAGCATAAATAAATGATCGTTATCTATCGACTCATCAAAACACTCCACTAAAAGCTGCTCAGCCTCGACCATTTGTAATTTTGAGGCAATAATTTTGAGCATACTGCAGGCAGTAATGTTTATATGCTCAAGTAATTGCATGTATGAAATAATGTCCATATCGGTCAAAATAGGCATTGCCTGTGCCTCATCAATGCAAAAATTATCCTTAACAATTGATTTTATGGGGTTGCAGTTTTTGTCCGATGGTGTTTCGCCTATTAGTGCATAAATTTCGTCCATGCGGGTTATCTGGCGTTTTATATCGCCCCAAAATTCTTCCATCGCCATTTGCAGCGCAGGGAACGATCCAACGCTTATCAAATGTCCCAGGTGCTTATCAAGGTAGCATTTGCCAAAATATATGCGGTTTAAATTATGCGTAAAAATGTGTTTTAGCATTTCCGTATCCAACGGAGCGGGTTTTTTTTCTGTCATACAGGGGAGTATAAGAAGCGATTGAAAATTAAAGAAACGATGGGATGGTATCTGCAAATAGTTACCCAAAAACATAACTAACAATATATAACAAACTATGTTTTATAATTATAGGTTAAGTATATATCTATACCTTTGGCAACTTATTATTTATAATATATGCAGTATAAATTAGGTGATTTTGTGCGCTTTGTTGATGAGAAGATGGAGGGTTTTGTTACCCGCATTATTGACGAACAGATGATAGGCGTTACCGGCGATGATGATTTTGAGATACCCGTGCTGGCCAGCAAGGTTACCACAGTACACGGCTATGAAGCCGATGGCGAAAAAAGTAAAGCGGTTACAGGAAATGAGCCACCCGTGCCGGCTGCTGAATTTGTAACCAAAGGGGTTTATTTAGGGCTGGTTAACAATGTAAAGGTTAGCTCGGTGATCCATTTTTATTTAATAAATGATACATCGTACCAACTGTTGGCCGCTTTAACGACCGAGAACCAATTGAAATATAAAGGTGAATTTGCAGGGGTGATACCGCCTAAAACGGCGGTGCAAATATATTCGGCGCAATTAGCCGATATGCAGGTATGGCCAAAGTTTATGTTTAATGTTACTTTTTATACCACGCAAAACATTAAACCTGCGGAACCAATAAATATCACTGAAAAGTTAAAGGCTAAAGACTTCTCATCGGCCAAAAAGAAACTGCCATTATTAGCCGATGCAGGGTGGTTAGTACAGTTGGATGAACCCGAACTGGTTATTGATGCGCAAAAACTAAAGGAAAGCTTTTTTAAACCTGCCGACGAGAAAACAGAAATTGTAAAGCCATCAGCCGAGGTCGACCTGCATATTGAAAAGCTGCGTACCGATCACCAGTTTTTAAAAAGCAGCGAAATGCTTGATATACAAATGGGCCATTTTAATAAAACGCTCGATGCTGCCATTGTACACCAATTGCCCGAGATAATATTTATACACGGCGCCGGCAACGGCATTTTAAGGCATGAACTGCACAAGGCATTAAGTAAAAACAACCGGATACAAACCTTTATGGATGCGCGTAAAGAGAAATTTGGCTATGGGGCAACCAGGGTACTGCTGAAATAAGAAAGGGTATGTGAGTGTTTATTTAGCTTTAACGGGAGCAGCAATTATGCTGTCAAGATAGTCGAGTACCTCGGTGCTAACCGGCCTGTCAAACTTACGGGCAAAAAATGCATCTGTTTTGGTTAGCTTATCGGCATCGGCCATAGTGTAATTTATGGGGCGTTTCCCGGCATCAAGTTCAATAAATCTAAGGTTATAATTAGTCAATGAATCTTTATGAGGCGAATTTGTTAGGATGGTTTGAAAAAACACCTCATCAACAGCCCACACAGTTTTAAAATAACGCTTTACATGCGGGTTGTTTTTTAAATAATCAATAGCATATTGTGCGCAAACAGGGGTAATGGTTAGCCATTGCGAGCGGCCGTAAGGCTTTAAGCCGGCCGGCAATTTACGCAATGGTAAAATAGCATTAACAAAAGCCTGCAATTGATATTTCCCTGGTATTTTAAAGTCGCCGAAACTGTATTTTGTGAAACGCACTTTACCATCTTCCCATTCATTATCAGCAATTGAAGCGTTGTGTATGAACGTTGTATCAGGATTTGCGAAAAAGTGTTGCTGTATTAATTCGATAGGTTTTAGGGGATAGTCTTGCCCGCTGATCAAATTAATGTGGCTGTAATCGTTTTTTAGTAACAAAATTTGTTCAAAGCCCTTAAGCGTAGCATCAATAGTGCTGTAGCAGCACCAACCAACGTCAACCCTGTCGCTTATAAACCGGGTGTTACCTATGTTTTCAATGTATTTAAAGTCGTCAATATTTGCTTTTTTATCTAACTGGATAAATATATCGGCATTTTCATGCTGCAATGTTCTAACCAGGCGCTCAAGTAATACAGGGTCTTTATGCGCTAAAATTAAATGAGCCAGTTTCATTGGGTTGGGGTATGTGATGATCTCGAACATGTTTTAAATAGTTTCTCCCCATTAAATTATACGTGAAATGCTGCACAGGAGAAATCGCCTTCTCTATAAAAGCTTGTGATAAAAGTAATTAAGAAACGGGCGGTTTTTACTGGCGGTTGCAGTTGCAACACAAGTTTTACAAGCGGGCCGGAACGGCTGCCTATAGGTGTGGTTTTTATGCTATTTATTAGTGGCATACGCTACATTAATAGGGGTATACCAAATATATAAATAATTATTAAACAATGAAATAGTTAATTGATTTCATGTTTTTATGCTCGATTTTTTTGCCTGATTCAATAGCCAGCATAAATTTCACCTTCACTTTTTAATAGTTTAATAACTGGGTTTGTAAGCTATATCCTGTATATATTGGTTATGTGGTTTTTTTTAAGTCTGTTTAAATACAAGCGATCTGCTAAATCCGCTGATATACATCAACTTAAAGCAATTTAAAAACGTATAACATCAACGTATTTAAAAATGCAAAACAACAACATGAAAACCCCTATTTTAAAAACCTTACACAGCAAGGCTGTAAAGGGATTACTTGCTATAACTATCATTACGTTAGCAGGCGTAACAGCCTGTAAAAAAAGTTCGAATAGCTCAACATCGGCAACAGTAACTGAAGCGGATGCTGCTGAACTAACCAGCGATGCGATAGAACCAACAACTGGTGGCATGACCATACAGGCAAATTCATCAGTAACAATTTATGCCGGCGCCTCAACTAAATTATCGTGCGGCGTAAGCAAGGACACTACCATTACCGGTGCAAGCGTTTCAGGCGCTGTTCCTTCGTACAGCTATTCATTAAATTGGAATTACAAGTTAGATTGTGATGTATCACCCCAGACGTTTACCTTCAATTTTACCGGTAGCAGTACGTATTCGGGCCTGTTAATGAGTTCAAACGATTCAAGCACAGGCACATTCATGGTATCAACAACACCATCGGCTGCTAATTATACTGTAAACACCAGCTACGAACGTAAAGGTAGCCAAACATCCAAAATAGGTAAGCAAAATACCTTTTCCAGCGACCTGAAAATAACTTCGAGCAATGTTTTGATCAGCAAAACCACCAATGAGATCGTGTCGGGCACAGGTACAGTTAGCATTACAGGCTCAACAACCGGCGGCAAAAGCTTTAGCTTTGGTGGAACAATTACCTTCAAGGGCAATAAACAAGTTACCGTGGTACTTAACAGCGGCGTAAGTTACCTCATACAATGGAACTAAATGAGTTTTATTAAGATGAGAGGCACTAAATACTGCCTATGATAAAATAAAGAACCCGGTCAAAAACCGGGTTCTTTTGTTTTCGAGGTATAGGGTTAATCCTGCGGAGCATGGTTTTTAAATACCATGTCCAATATTTTTTGGGTAGTGTCGGGGTAATTAACTTCAACAGGTTTGCCGTTGTTTATCCAGTCTAAAATAATTTCGCTGTGTTTGGGTTTCAGGCTTTTTACTACAGGCACGCCCATCTGTTTTAAAGCTGCCGCGTTCAATTGCTGTTCATACTGGGTTTTCATGGGTATTACCAGCAGCTTCTTTTTCATAAACAGCGCCTCAGCCGGGGTTTCAAAGCCGCCGCCGCAAAGTACCGCAGCGCTTTCGGCCATGCTTTTTATAAATTTTTCGTTGTCGATAGGCTGTATCGATACATTTTTATGCTTAAAGGTTTTCTTATTGTGTTTACTGAAAACATCCCACTGTACGTCGGGGAATTCCGTTAAGCGTTTTACCAGTCGTTTATCGTCATAAGCAGGCAAATAAACGGTATAGTGGCCTTTGTTTGAAATGGCCTGCTGCCTAACCTGCTGGCGTATTACCGGGGTGAATATATTAGTATCGAACTTTGCAAAATGGAAGCCATACTGCGCGGTAACAGGGGCATAATTTTTAAGGATGAGCTTGCCCATCATGTCGGTTTCATCAGGCTTTGGCGCTTTTTCAACCAGCACGGCTGCCTGGTGACTAAGCCCTATACAGGGTTTATTCTTTAAATAACATGCCCATGCCGATACCGGCTCAAAATCATTGATCACCAAATCATAATCCTCAATGGGCAGGGTATTAATTTCATGTATGAACTTGCGGAATCTTGACCTTACGAACGATGCCCAGAGATCAACGCCGCCTTTTTTACCGAAAACAAAGCCGAAACCATGCAATACATATTTTACCTGGAAGGGAAGAGAAAGATCGCCCTGGGTGCCGCTGACCAATACATCAACATCGCCCATTTTTTGCAGCAGGGGCACAATATCCATCGAGCGGCTTAAATGTCCGTTACCTGTACCCTGAATAGCGTATAGTATCCTCATATTTTAAATAAAGCGCATTATTTTAGGTGTAAATAAATAAAGAGAGTATCAACTCTCCTTATTTTAACTATTAACTGACCTTATTTAGTGAATAAAGAACAATTTGTTAAACAACCTCACCTAAATAATACGCCGCAAAGGTAGAGCGCCCTTGTTATCAATATGTTAAGAATTTGTTATTAAAGGCTTGTGTTAATAAATTGAAGTTGTTAACATTCTAAGCATCAGTTTAGAAAGTTGAAGCAGAACAAACTTTTCCTTCCATCAACGGTTTGAGAAAACGTACCGATATTAATAACTTAAGCTTGTAATGAATACTAAAAGACTTAGGGCTATGACAAATCTTAATTTCATATCGCCTTTTTTATTGTAGGCAATTTTAAGGCTTCTGTTTCATTTTTATGTTAATTACCCGATTTAAGATCTTTTATATGGGGTGAATTAGTGCCTTGCGGATGATTTAACCGATTTATATCTTGTGCCATTATTATATGCTCAAGAATCGAATCGTGGTAAATCTTTCCCGTTTGTATTCTATCAGGTGACGGTAACGCGTACACTTTTTTTAATGAATTTTTGAGAATTTCGTCCATGTACGGGTATATAGTTATTATGCTATCCTTATACCCGTTAACCGTGCTATAATAAATATACATGATAGGGCCGAGGTAAGAGTCATTACCCGATAAACGATAGTCTTTTACATGAGACTTAAAAATGCCTTGATTAGTAATTATCCTGTTGATAACGTTAATTACTGAATCTGACAATGTATACGATGTGTCCCTGGTGCTGCCTGTAAAATTAATTCCATTAAAATAATTTGAATGATATTCGTAATGTCCGTTTCCAGAAATTTTATATACGAATTCCATCGTCATATGTCGTTTTTTCAATGAGTCATCCGTCTGATAACCTACTACTAAAAGTTCTTTTAACTTAATTGGGCGCGCTTGAGTGCAAGCTGTGAAGCTGTAGGTTATAAATGCCAATGTTATCAAGAGCGATGTATTGGTCCTTTTTATTTTACGACAGTTGTGTATTTTCTTAAACATTGCATCTATGTACTGTAAATTTTATTGATGTAATAAGATAAAGAAGAAAAACTACTCGCCTAACATATTTTTAATTGTTTCGAAGTTATCATTGATAATAACTCTAATTGGAGAATATATTACTTGTAAGATGAACATACAAAATAGTACTAACCCCAAACAAAGCAAATAAACATAAATATTTACATGCACGGTAAAATACCGGGCATGTGGTTCAATGATTGGGTAACAATTATAACATACAAAGGCAAACACTAATATAGAAACAATCAACCTAAATAATGAATTTCTGTCTTTTAACTCAATCAACATAATTTAAAGGGATCACGTCACTCTACCTCCACAAATACCGGTGTTTCGCCAACCTTTATTTTTACAGTATGGCCGGGCGCGGTTAGCGGGGTTTTTATCATATCATTACTGCCGGGGCTAAATTGGTATTCGGTAGCATTTGCAGCATTGCCCAGGTCGAGCGTTGCTATAAATGTGCTGCCGCTTTCGCTGGGTAGCATTAGCGCGTATATGGTTTTGCTGCCGTTGCGATAAACATCTATCAGCGGGTATTTGCTGATGGTACTCGCATAGCTGTAATTACTCAGCAGGTTTTTGGCCTGGTAAATGTAATCGGCGGCTGGACGGCGCTTGCCATTATTGGCTAACCCGCTCGATGCATATTGGGTTGAATTGGAGGTATTGTCATCATTCAGCTCATAAAAAAACACCTTGCTTATGCCATGGCGGGCATATAGGAATGAGGTACGGATTATCCAATCGGCCTGTGTAATTAAAACCGACTTATTACCAACAGCAATTGCCCGCTGTGGGCTGCCGGGGTTAACGTCGTAGCCTGTTTCTGTTACCCAAACTGGTATATGATAGCCCCTGCCCAAATGTACAAAGCTATCGGCCAGCTCGCCGGCCTTGGATAGTTCGGGCGCTACGCCGCGTTTGGCGTTTGGCGCGGTATTGTAATAATGAAAGTTTATCACATCAAAACAAAGGTTAACCGAGCCGTCGGGTTTATAGCCGCGGTGAACTTTACACCAGTTTATCATGCGCTGCACATATTCGGGCTCAGGTTTTGAAAGGCCGGCCATTACTACCTGCATGTTCGGGTCGGCATTTTTAACGCCTACGCCTTTGCCCAGCCGTCCCTTATCGCCATCATAAAAAGCCGACATGTTCGCGGCATATTCCTCGGCAGATTGTTGTGCCTTTTCGCCTTTCCACCATTTGTCGCGCTCGTTGTCACATTCAATGTATTTAACCGTGCCGAGGCCTATCTTAACCACGTTTATGCCATCGCCTGTCCACCGTTGTTTTGGGTCGACGGTTACCAATGCAGGGTCAACGTTTTTATTGCTGCCATACCTCGCCGCGAACTGGAAACCCGCCTTTGCCTGTTCAATATACGAAACAGGTGCATCGCGTTTAGCGCCAAAGGGCATGGGGATATTTTCACCATCGCGCAGGTTAGGGGGATAGGTTTCCAGCAGCCAGTCAGGGCAGGTTTTGAGGCATACCACCATGTCAATGCCATCCTGTTTGCATCGCTGGTAAATAATATCATAGTTCCAGCCGCCATCACGGGCCGGGTTAAAAGTAAAGCTGCCCTTTTTAGGTTCTATCTTTTGCCAGTCGAGATAATGCCTTACGCCGCCAAAAGATTCTATAATATCCATTTTATCGCCCGAAAGTATAGTAGCATCCTTTGGGTTTAAAAAATCCCATTCAAAGGCATTAACACCCAGCATGTTTCTGAAGGTTACATTACCCTGCGGCATTGCGGGCACCTTCCGCTGCGCGTTAGCGGTTATGGTAAGCAGGGTAATGGCTATAAAGACAGCTGTTTTTTGCATGACGTTTGGTTTCAGGCCTGCTCTTCCAGCAGGCTTAATTTTACATATCCTAAATGGAGTTCGTCTTCGGGTAAACCGGCAGTCGGCATCAGCTCAATTTGATATAATTCCTTTTGCGACGGTAGCAGTATATCTTCTATCTCAAAAAGTTCATCTACATCTACCCCAAATTTATCATCAATATGCGATGTGCCGCCGGGTATGTGGTTTTGCTGGTAAAACAAGGTATCCTTAGCCTGCCTGAATGCTAACCCACGGTTTTCTTTTACGGTAAGTACATAATAATGCTGCTCCTCGAACTTATTATACTGGTAGCCTCCAAGGTTAATAAAAAACAGCTTCGGCCCCTGTACCGTGGCTGCAGTGGTTCTTGGCGCCACCGAAATCTGATAACCGTCAATAGCGGTAACCTCGCGCCAGGCATCAATATGCATAATTTCGGCTGCTTCGGGCCAAAACTCCTTCATGGCAGGTAATAACCCGGCTAATGAATCGGCTATGCCAAAAAATACGTCATGTTGCTCGGTATGCCTGCCCGTTGGGGTAGCACCTATAAGCACCATAAAAAGTTTAAGTGGTTGCATGTTGCTAAGATAAAAATAGCACGGCTTAATCTGAATAATTATTACTTTTAAAAATCTTAACTATTTAGCCTTACCTAAATCCTCTCCAACCGCGTGCCGGCTTAGCTTTAGTGGTGGCGCAAAGAGAGGATTTTAGCTTCTTTCTTTTTGAACCCTCTCCTTTGGAGAGGGTAGGGTGAGGCTAAATAATTAAAAATCGTAACCAAATATGTCCGAACAAAAACCTCATCAGCTCGACTGGATAAACAACCTGCGCATAGTAGCTATGTTTTTAGTGGTTGTGCTGCATACCACATCGCCCATGCTGATGGCCTACGGCAAGGAACCCGACAGCTACTGGCTGGTAGCCGACTTTTTCAACGCCCTGTCGCGCTTTGGTGTGCCTGTTTTTGTAATGATAACCGGCGCGCTGCTGCTTAACCGCGATTATGAGCTTGGCGATTTCCTGCGGAAACGGCTCGGCCGCATATTCCCGCCGTTTATTTTCTGGAGCGCGGTATATATACTTTACTCGTGGTATAACGAGGATATAACATTCACTAATAATATATCCGCCAATATCATATTGGTTTTGCACCAGTTTAAATATGGCGCTTATTACCATTTGTGGTATGTGTATATGCTTATCGGCCTGTATTTTATTATACCTATACTAAGCAAATTTGTACGCAACGCTTCGGAAAAGGAAGTGTTATACTTTTTATTGCTTTGGTTCGTGGTGATGACTTTTAGCCAGCCTTACCTGGTGCGGTATAACCCGCAGATAGACCTGCATTATATTACCGGTTATATAGGCTATTTGGTATTGGGGCATTACCTGGCTTTTAAACAGTTTCCGGAGTGGGTAGATATAAAGTGGTTTGGGGTATTGTTTTTGCTTTGCCTGGTAAGTATTATAACGGGCACATACTTTAAATCAATGTCGCATAATGCGTTAAGCACTGTATTTTATGAGCCGATAAGCCCCACCATTGTATTGCTGTCGGGCAGCGCGTTTATGATCGGCAAGCTGGCAAACTTTACGTTATCGCCTAAAATAAAAAAAGTGAGGGATCTTGTGGGCAGCTATACTTTTGGTATTTATTTAAGCCACGCGCTGATATTGACCATTTTTGATGATCCGGATTATGGCATAAACATCAATTACAAACTTTGCACACCTTTTGTAAGCATACCGCTAACCGCGCTGCTGGTATTTTGTTCGGCGTTTTTACTGGTATGGGTGATCAGCAAAATTCCTTTCGGGAAATGGGTGGCCATGTAAATTCCCCCTAAACTCCCCAGAAGGGTGGATGTTATTAAGTTAAGTAAAAATGATTTTTACCCTCCTTGTGCGCAGCAAAGGGAGGGTCGACGGCCCCGATGGCTATCGGGGTAAGTCGGGGTGGGTAAACGGAGCG
>Ga0206874_1072_pt1 | contig 28499 bp, 37 predicted proteins | sample Alteio_BWOrgCont_12_FD_152629 | JGI IMG/M metagenome (GOLD analysis project Ga0206874, IMG submission 152629) | Enriched cells from forest soil in Barre Woods Harvard Forest LTER site, Petersham, Massachusetts, United States -... | ecosystem: Environmental > Terrestrial > Soil > Temperate forest >...
CATCGTCCCTTCCTTGTTCGCCGTTTATCCCCGGCCACGATTCCTCCATTATTTGGCCTCGAAAGCCAGCAGCTTTTCCTTGATAGGATTGCCATAGTGAAAGCCGGTAATATTTCCGTCGGAATGCACCACGCGGTGACAGCCGATGATCAGGCAGACCGGGTTCGCGCCAACAGCCGTCCCTACAGCGCGGGCGTCTCTTGGCCGATCCCCAAGCTGCCCGTAAGTAACCAACCCGCCGAAAGGCACTTTCAATATTTTTTCCCAGACGTTTAGCTGGAATGCGGTCCCTTTCAGGTGAAGGTGAACGATATTGGTTGCCTCCGGGTGGCCTATCCGTGCCAGTCCTTCCCGGTGGTTAGGGCTTTCTCCTTGTTCCAGCTGATTTTCGGGAAATTTGTCTTTAAGCTCCTTTAAGACGAATTCGCGCTGATCGTCGCCAAATCCTAAAAAGCAGAGCCCTTTAGTGGTACCGGCAATGAGCACTTCCCCTAATTCGGTCGGATAGAAATTCCAGGTTATAGTCAGCTGCTTATCTTCAGCAGTCCATTTTTCCAGCTTATAACCGGCCAGATCTTTATTCAGTTTCGTATGGCTCAGGCGCTCGCGCACATCGGCTTTACTTAAATTGCTTTCTTTCATGGCTTCTCTTATTTATCGAACAAAAATACAGTGCCCCGCAGGCCCGTTCAACCCGCTTCTTGCGGACTTAAGCTTATTTCAAATGGGAGCGCAACATCCAGGCAACCTTTTCATGGTATTCGGTCAGTCCTGTTAAATAATCGCTGGTTCCGGCATCTTTCAGCGCCCCGGCAAGGCGGTTGATCTGTGAGCGGATGAAAATAATGATGCTTTCGTGATCATTCAGGAGTTCTTTAATAAAGCCTGCGCTGTCGTTTTTCTCCCGAACCTGTTCGGTCAGGTGAGTCTGCTCCAGGAATTGTTTCAGCGTAGCCGGCGCATAATGGCCTAATATCCTGATGCGTTCGGCAACGGTATCGACGATCTCAGCGATCTCATTATACTGTGATTCAAAAAAAACGTGCATCGAATGAAAGTCCGGGCCTTCCACATTCCAGTGCGCGTTTCTTGTTTTAGTGTATAATACATACTCATCCGCAAGGACATGCGACAGGGTTTGGCTGATTTCTGCCAGGTGCTCCGGGCAGATTCCGATGTTTGGTTTCATGATTAAGTGTTTAATGGCTTTAAAATGTGAGCTAATTTATCAGTACCATGGTATTCCCTTCAAGGACATATATCACAAAATACCCGCATTGGGATTACCGGCGTTCCGTCCTGATTTCTTCCAGCATCTGAATGATTTTATCCAGCTTGTCGGTTTCGATCATATTCAACCTGATCTGTAGTTCCTATATCTCTTTTTTTGCCTGCAGGTTGGTTGTATAGTCGTCCTTGGCCTGTATCCGGTCACGCGCACCTCGGCTGTTTTGCGCCATCATAATGATGGGTGCGGCATAAGCCGCCTGCGTTGAAAACAACAGGTTCAATAAGATAAATGGGCACGGATCCCAATGCTCACAAAAAGCGAACAGGTTGACGGCCATCCAGAAAAAAACGACCACGGTCTGGAGGATGATAAAGGTACATGATCCCATGGTGTTAGCGACCCTGTCAGCCAGCCAGCCGCCAAAACCGCAAGTTGCCGCATGGATATCTCATGCCAGGTTTTGGTCCTTTTTCCCTTTTCCATGACTAGGCAGTTTCGGTCAAATGTCCGATCCCGGAAAGGTATCGCTCACAATCCAGGGCTGCTATACAGCCGCTGCCCGCTGCGGTTACCGCCTGCCGGTAGACCGGGTCCTGCGCATCGCCGCAGCAAAAAATCCCCTCCCGGTTAGTTTTGCTTGACCGACCGGTGGTGGTGATATAGCCGGCAGCATCCATGTCAATCCAGTCTTTAAATATCTCTGTATTGGGGTGATGTCCAATGGCCACAAAAAAGCCGGTAACCGCGAGTGTAGATTCCTCACCCGACTGGGTATGATGCAGGGTCACTCCCTGTACGTTGATGCCGTTTCCGACAATTTCCTTTACCTCTACATTAAAGATCACCTTGATATTGGGTGTGGATTGTAGGCGGTGGATCATCGCTTTGGACGCCCTGAACTCGCTTTTGCGTACAAGCATATATACCTTTTTGGAAAGCCCCGCAAGGTGAATGGCTTCCTCGGCTGCCGTGTCCCCTGCGCCGACTATGGCCACATCTTCACCTTTAAAAAAGAATCCGTCGCAGGTCGCGCAGGCGGATACGCCGCAACCGGCATATTTTTCTTCCGATGGAAGTCCCAGCCATTTTGGTGCCGCTCCCGTGGAAATGATGATCGAATCGGCTGTCAGGGTCTTTTCCTCATTAATGATCACGCGATAGGGACGCTCAGCAAAATCCACCTTGCTGATGAACCCCGGGCGCAGATTTGCGCCCATCCGTTCAGCCTGCCTGTGAAAGTTGTCCATCATTTGCGGCCCCATAATGCCATCAGGATAGCCCGGATAATTATCTACCCCTGTTGTTTTTGTCAGCTGGCCGCCAATCAAAAATCCGGTATATAGCACCGGCTTGAGGTCAGCACGGGCGGTATAGATGGCCGCAGTATATCCTGCGGGGCCTGACCCGATGATCAGGCATCTGACGTGTTCAGTTTCTTCGGTCTTCATGTTTAACGATTTTGACAATAGTGAAAAGATGACAAAGCAATGTACCCTCAAATGCCCCGGCGGTTCAAGGACATAAGTGACAAAAAGCCGCTGCCGGTTGCGCAGTGCGGAGAGATGACTTAAATTGGCCGGATGAACCGCGCAGCAGCCATACTTTCCTTTATCGATCAGCTTGACTTTTCCACGGCGGGCCTCCCTGCAGGCATTGGGCTCCTCAATCCTTACCGGGACAGCGCCGAGATACGTGAAACCACACGCCAGTTCTTCAATAAGTTTTATAATGACGAGGATAAGGGCATCCTCTTATTGGGGATCAACCCGGGCCGGTTCGGGGCGGGGATAACGGGAATCTCTTTTACTGACCCCAAGCGCCTGGTTTCCGCGCTCGGTCTGCCTTTTGAAGGGAAAGTTACCCATGAGCCATCCTCAGAATTCATATATGATATGATCGGGGCCTATGGCGGTGTCTCCAAATTTTACAGAGAGGCTTATATCAGTTCACTGTTCCCCCTGACCGTGGTCAGGCAGGCAACAAGTGGGAAATTGCTCAATTATAACTATTACGATGATGCTGACCTGATGGCGCACCTCCGGCCTTTTATCATAAAGAATATCTATCAGCAAATCGATCTTGCCGGCGGGCCGTCGTCAGTAATCTGCCTGGGTACGGGTAAAAATGCTGCTATCCTGCGCAAACTAAACGACACGTACGGCTTCTTTAAAAGAATCATTGCGATTGAACATCCCCGCTTTATCGTACAGTATAAATACAAGGAGCGGCACGCCTATATCGATAAATATTTACTTGTATTAGAGGAAGCCAAAGGATAATGACTTAATGTTTTGATATATTCCCCCGCATCGCTCGGGTAATAATATTGCCAGGCGCCGTTTGCAAAGCGTTGGACCGGACCTTAATATGGAAACAATTCGCCGTCCTTTCAGGTAACAGCCGGAAGCGTCGCGCGAAGGCTTTGTAAACGCAGTGCGAACGCGCTCAACCGGGAAGTAATAATAACCTTGTTCTTTTACAGCTTCTGCGCTTTCCGCAATTACCTCGTTGTTCCGGATTGCTTTCATTTCTATTGCTTATTCCTTCCCGGGATTGTTGATCCGTTTCCTTTTCAGCCGGTAATCGGAACCGGGTTCCTCGCCAAGCAGATAGGCAGACTCGGAAGCGCGATAAGCCTGGGAAAGCGCATCGGGATTAGCATCCTGTTCTACGGCGCCTGGCGTTCTTTCTTCCTCCAGGCCATTAGAGTGAACATCCTGCTGACTGATCTGGTCATCCTTGTCAGCCGATTCCTGGTCGTCAAATGGTAGCTGACCCTCTGGATTTATCATGATTTATCTTGTTAAGCTCCCGGCTTTATTACCGGCAGGGAAGGCAAGTTCAGCTTTCCGCCAAATTTTTTAAAGGACATATATCTCAATTTTGACATTGGAGGATCATAAACACATCCAGGGCACCTATAATCCGGGGCTTGCCTTAAAGTCCAATAAATGCGCCCTATTTTCCATTGCCCGGTGCCGCCTTTCTTCCTAAAATTGTATAGTCAGCGCCAATGAAAAGAGATTGAGAAAAGTGGTACAGGTAACGGTTGTGCTGACAGGAAATCCTGCGACGCCTTTTATAAAACGCTTAACAATTTAAGATCTCATACGATGGAAAACAATCTTCAACAAATCTTCGCAGACAAAAATGCGATGGTAAAACTAGGACAGGTAGTAGAAGCCACGGACAAATTCTTCGCTGAAAATGCGACGACGATGGATCATACCGGCACAAAAACAAAAAACAAAGCAGAAATGCTTGAAAAGATGCGTGGTTTTGCAGGTTCAATTAAAACCGTCAACGGCATTACGCTACATTACACGGCACTAAACGGTAAGGTATCCTTCGCTGAATTCACTTTTGATTTTGATATGCAGGACGGTTCCAAGATCCTGTGGCATGAAATTATCCGTTCCGTTTGGGAGGATGGCAAGATCATCGAGGAACAATATTTTACAGCTTAAAGCTGACGGGGCAGCAAAACCGGCCTTTAAAAATGATTACTTATGGAAACATCAACTGATAAGATTCCCGGACCTCAACACTTGCCGACCAGTGCCTATCACGTAGAATTCGATTACTTCGCAACGGAAGAATATAACAGCCTGCTGGTTGTTCCTTTCCAGGAGTATTTCGTGATCGTGTGCGGCAATGAGCACCTGGGTACTTTAAAAGAGAGTCGCGGAGAGGACAAATCCTGGGAAGTTTACGAAGGTAATTTCGATGGCGAACTACTGGAGCGAATCGGCGCGGCAATAGATAATTACAACGCGAACCGAGGATAACTTAAAATTTCGTCTCTTTATCAGCAACAAAGGATGATCCGGCTTGTGGCCTGGTCATCCTTTGTTCATTTTGCCATATCCGCAACATAATCAGAAAAGTTGTCAGGCAATGTGAGTGATGCAACGCCGATCTTATCATCTGCCATACCATAGTAAAGGTCGAACGGTCCGGCTGTCCCGGGTCATTACGCTGATCCACGCCGGTAGGGAAAACAACTTCCGCTACGGTCCCTGCTTTCTCCGCTTCAAGCTCAGGTTTTAATACCGGCTCATCCGAGCGGTAAAGAATTTTCCTCGGATCGTCTTTCGAAAGAATCATACTCCCGGCAGCGTAGGTCAGGGAGCGTGTTCCGGGATTCGCCGTACATGCCTGGTGAACACCATGGTTTATAGATTTACGTCCTTGCCGCGTGCTGCGGCGGGGTTAAGTATGCCGCCCGCTTCCTGTTCATTGCCAGGCTCCGGTTGCATCAGGATTCCCAGTCTTTTAACTACTATGCCTTTTCACGAGATGCCGGTTTATTTTTTACCGAAGCTCTCAAAAATTTCGTTCAGATCACTGTAAGGCTTGCTACGGTCTGCAAAAGTAAAAGTGCCCTTATCCCTGATCTCCTCGAGCGCCCGGAAGAATTCGCCATAGGCCGCACGTATCAGGGAAGAGCCGACACTGATTCGTTTAACGCCAAGGTGTTCCAGCATGGATATGGACATCGTAACACCGGCAAGTCCCATGATCACATTCACCGGCTTCGGATGAACCGCGTCCACCACTGTCTTAATTTCTTCGGCAGTTTTCAGGCCGGGTGCAAAAAGCACATCAGCACCCGCCGCAGCGAAAGCGGTCAGCCGGTTGACCGTATCGTGAAGGTTGGTGTGCCCGTGCAGGTAATTCTCGGCACGTGCGGTTAACATAAAGGGCTGAGTAAGATCACGCTTTGCCGCAACCGCTGCCTTAATCCGTTCAACAGCCACATCGAGCGGGTAAATTGGATTTGTTTTATCCCCGGTCGCATCTTCAATTGAGCATCCCGCAAGTCCGGCTTCCATTGCAAGCGTTACGGTGGTTACCACGTCTTCGGTTGAATGGCCATAGCCATTTTCCAGGTCAGCGGATACGGGAAGCGTTGTCGCACGCTGAATGAGCGTTGCATTTTCAAGCGCGACGGACCGGTTGACGCTGGCATGCCCGTCGGGCACGCCGAGGCCGTAGGCCAGACCAGCACTAGTTGTCGCCAGGGCTTTAAAACCCATAGTTTCCATGATCATCGCCGAACCTGCATCCCACGGATTCGGGATTACAAAAATGCCTTCCTTTTCATGCAGGGCTATAAATGCTTTCGCCCTTTCTAACAGATTTTCCTTATTTTCCATCATCATTATTCTACGGCCGCAATGCAGTCAACTTCAATATCAAAACCACCGTTCCATGCCGGAACATTTACAAATATTCTTGCAGGGAAGTTAGAAGGGAAATATTTCTTATAAACTTCGTTCACTTGCGGGAACATGTCGACATCCGTTACATAAACATTCACCTTCAGAATGTTTTCCAGTGATGAGCCGGCGGCCTCCACGCATTGCTTCATTTGTTCCAGCACCAGTTCAGCCTGCCTTGATATATCACCCTTGAATATTTCGCCGGTTTCCGGGTCAAACGGCGGTGCGCCGGTGACATAAATGGTATCTCCGTGTTTGGTTACGGTTGAGGTCGGTGCATTGTATTTTTCCAGAAAGGTTGCCAACGGTTCAACTCTAATAATTTCTCTTTTCATAATTGGTAGATTTATTTACGGAACGAACTAGCGTGTTCCAAAATTTAGCTTTTACGGATACAAAAATGCAAACCCTTTGTCTAAAGTCGCAAGGACATATATCACAATCCCGCAGGAGGGGTAATCAGGCTTAAATAATCACAACATCATTTTTAAAGATTGTAATTTAATATAACCGTAAAATGATGCAAACTTGCAGAATTTTGCGAAATGGAGTTATTATCTGATAGCCCCGCCGTTGATGCCCCCAGTCGTCAGGAAAGCTAAACTTGTCACGTAAGCTATTTTCCTGATTTGCGGGCTGGGAATTTCCAGTTGCGGTCATGATACCTTTAGTAAAAACCCGCCTTAATTTAAATGATGCAGAACTTGGCAGCCTGCTATTGTTGCTGGGCGCAGGTTCGGTGTCCATGATGCCAGCCACCGGGATGTTACCGGTCCGAGCGGGCAGCAGAACCATCATTTTAATTTTGGCTATTGTCATCTCGGTACGCCCCGTTCCTGTCTTTTTAACTGAGGCCGGGAAGCTTAAGGGCGTCAGCAGTGCCATGGCGGGTTCCGTTATTGCAATCTTTGGTTATGGCGGCCAGCTGGCCGGCCCGGCAATTCTGGGCTTCATTGCCCGGCGGTTTTAGCTGCCCGCTGCGCTTGGTGTTGTAGGTATTTTACTATTTTTTGTTACCATTGCATGTGGAATCCGGCGTATGCGGATGAAAGGCAGTAATTGATGCAATGGCAAAGGAAGAAAGATATAATTTAATCCTTAAATTCCTCGAAGCTGACGGCAGAGCCAGCTTTGACGAGCTTGCGTTAAAATTCAATGTTTCCTCGGATACGATTCGCCGGGATATTGAGCAGCTGCATCAAATGGGGCTGCTTTCCAAAATCCGGGGCGGTGCGGCCATACGGTCCAGTCTGCCTTTTGCTTTTCATGACCGGGCATTACAATTTAGTGAGGGCAAGAATATTATAGGGCTTAAGGCCCAGCAACTGGTCAAATCCGGGCAGACGATCTTTATGGACGGGGGCACTACGGTTTGTGCTGCGGGCATGCGTTTCCCTGCTAATATTGAATTGCGGGTGATTACCAACAATCTCGCCTTGCTGCCAATCCTTTCACGATTTCCAAATAGTGAAACCATCGTTTTAGGCGGCGTTTACCGGAAGGAGCTAGAGGTTAATGCCAGTCAGCAAACCTGTGAGTATGCCGCCCAATATGTAGCTGATCTTTACCTGATGGGCGCCTGTGGGGTGGACAGCCGGATGGGTGTCACGGCAGCTTTCCGGGAGGACGGAGAGGTTAAGCAGACCATATGCAGGTCTTCCAGGAAAACGGCGATGCTCGGTGATTGCCAGAAGCTGGGTATTGTTGAATTTTTCAAGGTGGCAGATTGTACGGAAATTGATGTACTCATTACCGACCTGCCCACCACTGATGCTTCCCTCGATGCTTACCGGATGAATTCTCTACAGCTTCAGTAAACGTTTTTCCGCGCGAATCAGCGCCATTTGCGAATCAACCTGCCCGTCAGATAGCCGTTTGCCTATTTCAAAAATGTGACATATCTCCTTTAGGGTGGTTATGGAGAGCACGAACTTTACTTTTCTGTTCTTACTTTTTTAATTACCTGTTATGGAACAAAATAAAAATGAGCTCGGCAGTGAGCTGGAAAATGCTCAGGAAAGGTTTAAGGCGAATAACACGGCTGAGACGGTAGAGAAGTTTGGCAGCTTCGTCAATCGGTTAGCCAAAGATCGTGTAGCTGGGGATGCGTTTAAAGTAGGCGATACTGCTCCTGACTTTATATTAAGAAATGCGGTAGGAAAGGAGATCAGCTTGAAGGAAGAGCTCGCAAACGGCCCGGTTATCCTGACCTGGTACAGGGGCGGCTGGTGCCCTTACTGTAACCTGGCGCTAAATTTTCTGCAACGGCACCTTCCTGAATTTAGAAGCTATGGCGCGCAACTGCTGGCGATCACCCCGGAAACCCCGGATCAATCCATGTCCACCAAGGAAAAGCACAACCTGGAATTTGAGGCACTAACCGATGAATCAAATGTTGTTGCCTTGCAGTACGGGGGGTATACGACTTACCAGATGAAATCCGTGATATTTATGCAGAACGTGGCGTCGGGGATTATTACCGGGATTATAAAAATGTTGAATTTCCTGTTCCGGCGACTTATATTATTGATCAGTCAGGCGTGATCCGCTTCGTTTTTGCAGAATCAGATTACCGGAAAAGAGCTGAACCCACGGCTATCATCGATGCGCTGAAATCGCTTAAGTAGTGCAAACGCAATCAGGTAAATAAATGCCCTATCATTTTGCTCAAAGTCTTCTGTTGCGGCTGCCGGCATTCCCGGTGTCAGCGTACAGTGGAGAACCGGAGGCAATCTTAAGGGAGCTATTTTTTCAGGCCGGGGTTTTCCTGGCCAGCCCGGTATATTATAAGAAATTGGCTGATGCTGGTTTTGATGCCGCCAGGCTTTCTGCAAAAGAAAGGAACACGCTGCTTAAGTACTATAACCGCAGTTGTTTCAGGCCAACGCCTTTCGGTCTGTTCGCTTCCATCTCATTGGGCGAGTGGGGCAAGGAACGGATTGTTATGGCCAGCAAAGATTCGCTGACAGGAATCCTGATGCCCGATCAGCTGTTCGTTTTCAGGGTCGGCAATATACTGGCAAAGACGTTAGATGGGAGGGCAAGATACACGAGCAATCCAACGCTCTATCGGGTTGATAAGGAATACCGGTTTACGGACCTTTCAAAATGTGCAACGAGGTCTTTCAGGCAGGCCCCGAAAACTGCGAGGGCTCCCGGCAGCACCAAATGAGCGAACACGAAAAACTGGTAAAAGCGGTAGCCCTTCTTTAATTCCTGCTCGTTTGTCATATCGAAATAAATGCTCCAGAGAAGGAACGCAATACTGATACGCAGGCAATAAACGCACCATACGGGCAATCCCCTGGCCGTCACTAATGAAAAGCCCGACACCGTGCTGAGGACGCTCTCGGCAAGAACGGTAATGGTGAACTGCCCGAAACATTCAACAAGCGCCGGAGATGCCGAAAATGGCTGGCCGCGTGCTGCCAGGATTTTGTTAAGATGGCGCGCACTCACCACCTGTGCGGCAAGATTGATTAGGACCGCCGCGAGGTACAACGGCAAAACAGCCTTAGGCGGGCAGAAAAGCGAAATGAACAACGAGATAAATGTGGCGCCATAACACAAACAGCAGGGACGGGCCGCTAAAGCCTTATATGCGATCTATCGTAGAATGAAACGCTGCCGAGCAGGTAGGTGATGACACCCTGTATGACCAGGAAGCTTACGGTGAAACCGGAGACATCGCCACGGAAAGCTGCAGGCGCTGAAATCGCTACCGCGCCCACGGCCAGCATTTGAAGAAAAACGAACCAGCGGGTACGGAGCGTATCATTCGCTTTTACCAGCTTTTCGTGTTCGCTCATTTGGTGCTGCTGGGAGTCCTCGCAGTTTTCGGGGCCGCTCTGAAAGACCTGGTTGCGCATTTTGAGAACCCCGTGCCTTTGGTACTCGGCCGCATAATAGTGGTCAGCCTGGTACTTTTCCTTATCGTAATGTGCCTCATCGGCCGGCTCATTGACGACCGGGAGATGCAAACCAGGAAATACCTGCGTCAAATGATCCGGTGGAATAGCGTGGTTGCAGTGCTCCATATCGCTGTTTCCCTATTCCTGAAGGACTGGCCGGTGCCCCTGCTGCTTTTGGTGCTGTTTCTGCTGCTGGCTATTCCCGTGGTCGTAGGAATTATCACCTGGCTAAGACATGACGATCAGGCCGTAAAGCATCAAGATTGACCGACGCGCGTTGCCGAAAAACGTACCGGGAATTCAGTTTATTTGCTTTCCATATCTTCATGCCGAAAACCATACTCTGATTCCATCCTCTTTCGAAGTTCCTCCGATGGTGTACCGTAGCCACTTTCGATGATCTTTCCAAACTGATCCGGATAAAATGGCGCCTTGCTTTGAGCTTCCAGAAAGGCATCCACCTTGTGACCCTCGACCAGTACATAGGCAAACATTTTGCCGCCGTCCGTGCTTTGGCCATTCACCAGCAGCAAAGTATCAGCGGGTCTTTGTTTCCGATTCTGTAAGTCGGCAATAGACTTGCCGAGCGCCTTTTTTACGATGCTAAAGCCACCTGCATCGCCTTCAAACATGGTTTTCAGAAAATCCATTTCAATTTATTGTTTGACTGTAAAATTTATAAACTAACCAGAACGCAAATCCTGCCGCATTATTCGCCGCGATATGTTTATTGTCGGCCGGCCTTCTGTCGGCATCAGCATCCGACACATCCGAATCCCTTGCCAGAATATCCGAAATTCCCCTAACCACTCCAAACAACATTTCTCGATTTGCCGCTCCCTGTCTGGCAGCTGCCCGGAGAAACCCGAACCCTTCCATTTCCACAGCGGACGCATCATTGTAATGCATACTGATGATATTGCCGATACCGGACTGCATATGTTCGATCAGCTGGTCCCCGGATGCAATAATACCGACATCGGCTTTTGCTTGCTTACCATCAGATCTCAAAATCGACTTCCAGTCTTCTTTCAAACGTTCCTTTTTAGCCAGTTCAAACAGTTTATACGAGACCATCTGCATTTCCGGCCTGGAGTAAAACGCATGTTTATCCGCCTTGCCGCCCTCATAAGAATAAATTTTTTCCGGAAAGATAACATCGCCTATTCCGAAATCCTTCGGCTTGCGGGACCCCGCGATGCCAACGAAAAGGATCAGCCCCGGATGAAAGAACTGGATAGCCCTTTCAGTCTCCTGTGCGGCGACCGCCGTTTTCGGGCCGCATTCCCGGATCACAACTTCGCAGATCAACCTGCTGTCAAAAAAGAATTTGCCTTTCTCGTAGACCGTATTGTTCATTTCGACATCTGTCAAATCTTCGAGCAGCTGGCGGACAGCTAAGTATTCTTCCTTAATTGCGGTCAGGATCACCGTTAGGGGCGTGGCTGTATCCGGATGGTTTTGTTCATCAGCATAGATAAACCTAATGCTTTTGTGCTTACTGCCGGCGGGCAGTCCGAGCCTGGTGGTTTGCGAAGCGGTCACCTTTACCGTGGTCAATGTGTCCGATGAATCTTCATTGAATTTTACACCAATTTCCTTAAAGACCTCCCGCAGGACCGATATACGGGCACGCGACAGGAGTATCTCCGAGCCTGTTTCCCGGGCGATCAGCATAAGTTGAAAAAGGTAGGAAAGGATCTCTGCAGGAGCATGGTCGCGGCTTTTGATCTCTTGCTTATATTTTTCATAACTCAGATGGAAGGCCGGCAGCCTCAACAGCTTTTCGATCACGGGTAATATACCTTTATTCGCTTCGTCTTCGAGCGATGGCAAGCGATATTCACTATAGGAGCCGCGACCCAAATGCTCAATATTCTTCAGCCTGTGAATAATAGCGCTCATATTTGACGAATCAAAAAAGAGCGGCTTTGCGGAACGAATGAGCCGGGTAACCGCCGGGCTTAGCAGCGGACTGCTTCCTCCCTCAAACAACAGTCGTAAGATAATTGCCCTATCGATAAATAATCCTTTGTCCATAATCTAAAATGGGAATGCGTCCGACCTGTTGATCACCTCCTGCATAAGGGCGATACTTTCACGAAGCCCTTCAAAAAGGAACAGTTTGCCATCCCTTTTCAGATATTCCTCCACCTTGCCGGCAGTGTCGATCTCCTTTACAAATTTTTGATATTCTTCCTCGAACTCCCGGAGGTGCTCCGACACGGCGTCGCCATAGTATTCATTTACATAGCCCCAGTAGGTCAGTAAGGTGATTTTCAGCGTTTCAAGGGCGCTCAAATAACAGGAATGTGCATATATCGCTGTCTGGCCGCTCGGGGAATTTTCCAGGATAAATCGCCCCATAGTAAACGCATTTCTTCTTGCATAAGCCATTGCCCGGTAAGCGCAGGTCCACAACATGTTCTTCACGGTGCCTTTCCTGCGCATGAGGCCGGATTGAGACAGCACACTGTTCAACATCCTGATGTGCAGCTCATAATATTCGAATTCAACCATAATACGCTGCGGGCTATATTGCCAGTTCATTTCTGCCGCATCTCGGCGATTCAGTTCATCCAGCAGCACCTGCTGTGGGTCATCCAGCTGCACCTGGCGCATGTGGTACGGTACACCCTTCCACTGCGCATAATTGGGGGTTACCTGCCAGGAGAGTCCAGCCTGCCGCTTGCGCACTGAAAGTTCTAATTGTTCAAACGACCGGATCTCTTCGGAAATATCTGACAGATCCTTCAGGAGTAACATCGACAGCGAAGCCGTGGTAACCGACGCGCGGTAAAACACCCCGTCGACAGCGGGGTTCGTCCTGATCTCCCCGTCAAAAAAAAGGCTGAATTCGTCCAGCGCTGCGATCAGCCTGCCCCAAAAATGGAGCTGCTCATTGCCGATCGCCTCCTTCAGCAACGAGATCCAATCAGCGAATAACGAGCCGATATCACCGTCAGCCAGTTTATCCCGGCTGTTGAAAGACGCAACAAGTTGATTGAGCATTTGATCCGGCAGGTCAATACCCAGTTCCTTCAGGTAAAGGGACATCTCGGTAGGCTGGATGGAAGGAATTTCCCCACCGGCAATCGTGTTGGTAGCGCGCAGGACAGAGACCGCCCAGCGTAACAGAAAAGTATCCTGGCCTGCTGATCCATTCGCTATATTTTCCGTGACAAAGATACTGTCGCTGTTTACACTTACCGCCAAATTGCCCCTGATATCGACCTGTTGCGAACCGCTTTCCTTTCCGTCGACCAGCAAATGGCTGTTCAGTGTGGTAAGCACCAGCAACTCCTGTGAGAAACCCGGTCGCTTTTGGTCAAGTAAGATGCAGGCCGACTTAAAATAACCGACCAGAAATGCCTTGAAGAATTCCGGAGTCATGGTCAAAAATGCAGGAATGAATTCCCCGAACATGGACTGCACATTCAGTTCGGTCAGCTTAAGCGTGTCGGGATCGACTACGCCACCATAGCCCGTGACCGGCGTGTAAAAAAGGTTACTGGCATGAAAGTCGCCATGCGTGAACCCAAAGGCATGCATTGCTGCCAGTGAGGCGCCGCTGCTGACCGGATAGTGGCAGTCCCATTCCACGTCCAGTTCGCTGAGTGACAGGTACCAGTCCTGGTCAACCAGCCGATTATAAAATTCTGATATCTCGATCAGTTGCTCGGGTTTTTGCTCTTTATCATCCATTATTCCAAGGTCAGGCTGTTATAATTCGAGTCCTAAAATTAATGATTTATTTGATTAGGCAGTCAGAATTAAAGTATTCATGCCTGGTCTTTTCTATTGCTGTGACTTCCTTTTTTCAGGGCCTCTGCGCCACCTGTTCGACACGCTGAAAGATATCCTGTTAAACCCACCGGGAAGCGCAACGCTGTTCCTGTATTTTTAGCTCGCCAAGTCCTTCCCCCGCTCTTTTGCAACCGATCCGGCTAAAAGTATAACCAGGCCCTCCGGGTGCCTCGTCCGGCAACGGTAGCCGGAAGGGCAGTTTCCTTTCAGCCGGACTACATCCTTGCACCAGGATGCTCAATGGCTCTTCCCATTTTCCTGCGGATCGTTTCTAAGCCTGATATCATTATTCATTTAGCCTTTGCTTGAGGCAAATTTACCCCTCTTCAGCGGTCAAGGCCATGCGAGTGCCGCTAAAAAAAATCTCCACACCTCCGCTGCGCTCCGGGTAGTATTTTTTTGCGGCAGCCTTGCCCCGCTCGCCCCCCGCGCAAGTTTTTTGCCTCTATCAAAGGCCAAATGAGGGTTCTGCCGAAATGGTCTTTGGATAACAGATTTTTTAAACAATTAAAAATTAAAAGCGATGGAAATCACAGGAAGATTGGTAGCGGACGCTACCGTGAGAGCAGTAAGCGAAGAAAAAAAAGTAACAGGTTTTAGGGTGGCGATTAACCGCAATTACAAATCGCAGGGCGAGAATAAGCAGGAAACCGCCTTTGTGGATTGTACCTATTGGCGGGGTGATGGTATCGCACCTTATTTAACAAAAGGAATGGTGGTTCAGCTTTCGGGTTTTATGACCGCCGAGCCATGGGTGAACCGTGACGGTGAACCGATGGCGAGCCTTAAATTCCGTACCGAGCAAATAGAAATGCTGACCCCATCGGCTAACAAAGCCGACAGGCCGTCACAAGCAGGCGACAGGAACAAAGTACTGAAACCAAGCGAAAAGTTTAATTAATCGAATGGCTAACCATAAAAAATCAAGAAAATGGCACATAATCTTTTTTATAACGGGCAGACAGAAAAGCACAGCTTTTTTAGTGTTAAGGAAAAAGCATGGCACGGCTTAGGGCAGATCGTAGAAGATTACCCGACAAGTGCCGAAGCTATCCGCTATGCGGGATTAGATTATACGGTAGAAAAACGCCCTTTGTTCACCAATGCGCTGAATAATGAACTGACAGGTTTTGACCCTGATTTTGCGACCTCAAAATTAGATGTCCCTGCATTTTTTGCCACCGTCAGAAATGATAACGATGCCGTGTTGGGCGTAGTCGGCAAAGACTATGAAGTGGTGCAGAACGCAGATGCGTTCCAGTTCTTTGATGCCATCGTAGGCGGCGGTGACGGTATCAAATACGAAACCGCAGGTGCATTGGGTAAGGGTGAACGCATTTTTATCACAGCCAAATTACCCGATTATATTAAGGTCGGTAAACAGGATTTAATCGAACAGTATTTGTTCCTGACCACATCGCACGATGGTTTCGGCAGTATTACCGCCGCTTTTACACCTACCCGTATCGTTTGCAACAATACCTTGAATGCCGCTTTACGCAATAATGCCAACGGCATCAAAATAAGGCATACCGCTTCGGCTAATGACCGCCTGAAACAGGCGCATACCTTAATGGGTATTTCGCACATAATGGCGGAGGAATTAGAGGAACTGTTTAATCACTGGACAAAAGTGCGCATCACCGATGCACAGGTGAAGAAACTGATACAGGTGGCAATGGCTCCCAATAAGGAAGTTATCCAAAATCTCGAATTGGGCTTAGTGGATAAGCTATCGACCACTTATACCAATATCGTAGATAACGCCTTTGCCTATGCAATGGGCAACCCGACCCAACAGATGGAAACGACCGCAGGTACGCTGTTTGGTGCCTACAATGCCATCACAGGCTATTACCAAAATGTGCGCAGTTTCAGGAATGGTGATGCCAAATTCAAATCCATCATGGACGGAACGGCAAAACAAAGGGCGCAGGTTGCCTTTGACATTTGCGGGAATTTCGCAAGGCATGGAGCGGATGCCCTGAATTTCAATTAACCAAAAGGGGGAGCAATCCCCACGAATGGTCGGAAGAATATTCCGGCCATTTTTTATGTTTTAAAAAACAATCCTGGGTCACCACCGCATTGTACGACAATCAAAGCGATAGCCAAGTCTCTAACTTCCATAGCAAAACGCCTTTTGGATGTTTTATATCCCTGTTTATTTCCTTTTTTGTAGATCAGTATCAGCATACTGGTTATCAGTGTCATGTATAACATTACCTGTAAGCCGTTCTTGTTAAGAGAAACCAAATGGCTCATGTTGAGTTCTTGTTTGAGGAACCGGAAGAAAACCTCAATATCCCAGCGTCGGCGGTATGCCTCAGCAATCTCTTTGGCAGACAAATGGAAATCATTGCTTAACAGCCAGTATTCTTTTTCTTCTTCCGCTTTGCTTTTTACAATAACCAAACGGAAAGGCTGGTCTACCAGTTCCTGCCTGTAGTGTTTGTTTCCACGTTTGTTAGCTATGGGCATGCCGGTATAAAGACGGACTGTGCAATCCCGGAGCAGGATGGATTCCCCCATATCCATGTTCTGATCTTTGACAATCAGCGATTCCAGCAATTCAAACTTCCTGTTCTCCTTTGAACGGCAGATGAAAGTTACGTGCCTCTCACTAAAAGACTTCATCGTCCTGGTAGATTGAAGGCCCCTGTCCAGTATATAGATATTCTGATGGCCGGTTTCTTTCTTCACATGCTCCATTACAGCCTCCGGCAATGCAATATCTTCGCTGGCATAACGCGGATCGGTGAATACCCCTGCATGTCCGGGCAAGATACCATCAAAGGCAATACTGTATTTGACAGCTTTTTTCCCGCTTTGGTTATCTATGCCTTCGGTGAGTTTGCCTGCGGCTTCACTGATCATTGTACTATCTACACGGATCAGGTTATATTGCTTTCGTTCTGTTAAAGTATACGATCCGGCAAACTGTTCATAAATGCATTCGTAGATCTGCCTGAAATAGTCCGGATCGACCTTCGATAATCTTTCAGAAATGGAGCTTCTGCGTACTTCCCGGCCTGATGTAACAGCCAGCGATGTGCGGTTTGCTCTACTTTATTAGCCAGGCTACGGTATCTTCCTCGTCCCTGATCTGTTGCACCAGGCGTAATTCCAGCAGATCTTTATACCAACGGTTGGTTACGCCGGCATGAGATATGAGGTTATTGTCTTTCTGATAAGCTACCTTGAACAGGTCGCGGTTCTCGTTAAACAGCAGCGTCAGTGACCGCTGCATGGAAGGACGAAACCCGGAGCACAGGTAATGCGGATAGTGCAGGTATTGCACGTCGTGGTTACCCAGGAGTAATTCCATTTCTCCGGGATTTTCTCTTTTCAGTTCAATAATTTCCTTTAAGTTCTGATAAATGAAACGGTCAGGCAGCGTCCAGTGATCGACGTAATCGCCCAGGAAAATGACTTTATCATATTTGTTAATATTGACGTCTTTCCAGCAGTCTTTGCCATGCAGATCGCCGATAATGAGGTGTTTCATCTTTGACAGTTAAATATATCCCCGGCTTTAAGCTTTAGGATAAGGTACAAATTTGTTTTGTTTTTTGGCGGAAATTGCCCGCTGACGGTCAATTTTCAGCTGGTTTTTTGCAAATAACTCAAACAGGCAAATAAGGGGGTTTTTGTTTGATATAAATCATGACCAGCTTGTTTTATTATCTGAATACTCTTGCATAAAGGGTGGCAGGTGAGGGAAAAAACAAGGTGGCGGGGTTCATTGGCGCGCGGGGATCAGTGAATAACGACCTGCGAATTGGCTACGCATTTATAGCTTTTTTACATTTGCAGGAAATCTGCAGCGTTTACCGCAAATTTTTGGCAGAACGACCGGCTGGTTGCCAAAGTTTTGAATCTTAGGCTTCGGTTACCTTCATAAATCATTTAAATTTACATTACAGGAGGGAGAGCAGTTAAACTAATAAGCGATGTCTATGGAATTTTCTAAAAAGAACAGCATTATGCGGAAATTACTGGCGGATGGTTACAGCGAAGATAATGCTCAGGATGAACTTTACCTGATGCAGGCGCTGAGAGCGGCAGACGAATTGGAAGGGTTCAGGGATATTTGCCGTGTGCTGGGCAAAGCGGCAGGGCTATTCGCGGTGCCGACTTTGATGGCATTCGCAGTAGGGGATGATCCCGATAGGTCGATGGCCTCGGTCCTTGCGCTTGCTGAGATCAGTGCAAGGACACAGCCAGGAGACACGTTTGATAAATGGGATTTTTTTAGCCCGGCTTTTTGGCGTCCAAGATGGCTAGGCAGTCAAACGCAGTTTATTAGTTATGTCTGTTGTATTTCAGGACTGGTCGAAAAAGATCAGCATTTAGATGGTGACGGCATTGACCTTATCGGCGAAAGACTGATAGCGGAAATGGATGTCCATTTGTTTCCTTATGAGAGTTTCAAAGAGCTGCGTCTCTGTACGCCGGATTGGGATGCCGGAGGAGATGTAAAAAGAATATTGAATGATGTTGCCGGCGATATGCTGGTCAGTGCCATACTGAAGAATGGCGGGATTGGCAATAGCCCGGACAGCCTGTATGAGGAAAACCTGCTGAATATGCGGTGCGACTTCCTGCTGACGAGGCTAAACTTTGATATAGATTATGGGGTATTCCGGTATTTATTAAAGGCTGCCGATGTTTTAAACAGGGCCGGGTAACAACCTTATTGTACAACTGTTTGGGATCAGACAACCCTTAAAACTTACATCAGTTCCTGGAATAATCCAACCTCAGCCGGTGTTTCCGTCTAAAGCAGTTGCTAAATCGTTATATTGGGGTAAATTGCCCTGTTTATATATGTTTTGTATCCATACTACCAGGTTGAACCTGGTATAACAGATATAAAACATAAGATTTTCAAAATTTAGTGCAATTATCAGATATATGTTTCATATCTTTACTACCAGGTTCAACCTGGTATTACGGATATGAAACATAAGTATATCTCTGTTCAATCAAATGAATTGCTGGCCTTTTTTAATGAACATAAACAAAATTACTTCCGGTTCGCGGACGCTTATAAGGCACTACCCGATATTAAAGCCAGAACCCTGAGTGAATTGATACGGGATATGATACGCCGCGGATTACTGATGCAGCTGAAGCCCGAAGTCTATTATATAATTCCCTATGAACAGGATGCAGCTACATTTATGCCCGATTGGCATTTGATACCGCAAGCTGTACTTTCTGACACTGAACACTACGTGGGATACTATTCTGCGCTGCAAATCCATAATTTGATTACCCAGCCTTCACTGAAAGAACAAATTGTCGTTGCCAGACAAATCAAGCCTCCGACATTAGTGATTAAAGAAATTACGTTTCAGTTTATTTATCATAATCCGGCACATTTCTTTGGATTCAAGAAAATATGGATTGACGACTTTCACAAAGTATTTTGCTCTGACCTGGAAAAAACAATTATCGATTGCCTGTTCAAACCTGATTATGCTGGTGGCATAGTGGAAGTTGCCCGGGCAATCTATGCATCCAGAGCAGATCTTAATTTTCCACGCCTGCTGGAATACACACAAAAATTCGGATCTCAGGCGGTATTTAAGCGACTGGGATTTCTACTGGAATTACTTGATATTTCAGGCGCAATCAGCACAGAACTGGCACGGGCGCGAACTGCTTCGGTGGTTCCGCTTGATCCGGAACTGGAGAAAAAGGGGAAAATAAACAGCCGCTGGAGCATATTAATTAATTTAGATACCGAAACGATCAAATCTGCAATATACACATGATTAAACCCGGAGAGTTACAGCAAAAGGCCCGCGAAGCAAGAGTGCGTGATCAGCAGATTGAAAAAGACTATATTCTTTCCTGGATTTTATGGGGTATTTCGCAACATGAAGAACTTTCCGGAGCGATTGTCTTTAAGGGTGGAACCGTATTAAAAAAAGTCTATTTTGATAACTATCGTTTCTCAGAAGACCTGGATTTTACACTGCTTGACAGTGGCGTCACCAATGAACATATCTTTGCCTGGTTCATTGAAAGTTTCCGGCTTGTCCGCGATGAGACAAATATCCCGCTTACCATTCTTGATAATAATGAACACGAGGACGGCGGAATTAATTTTTATATCAGCTATGTCGGCCCTCTCGGGGGCCAGGGAGCAAACAAAAAAGTCAAGATAGATATTTCCCGCAGCGAAATATTACAGTTTGATCCGGTTATTTTACCTGTTTATCTGAGCTACAGCGATCAGGAAGTTCATCAACTGCTGTGTTACCCGCTCGAAGAAGTACTCGTTGAAAAATTAAGATCCGTGATGCAAAGAATGCAGGCCCGGGATTTTTACGACATCTGGTATCTGCTCGAACATCACGAAATGGAAATAGCTCATCTGCTGAATGAATTCAGTGCAAAGTGTGCGGCTAAAGGTTTAAACCCGTCAGATTTCCCGGGCCGTCTGGCTGAGCGGCTGACTCAGTACAAGAGCCGCTGGAAATCGTCGATGAGTGGGCAAATACACGACCTCCCGGATTTTGATCAGGTAGTCAGAGAAGTCCAGCGGCACCTTAAAAAAGTAAAGTTTTAAATTGTACTACTGGTGAATTTGATAACATGAGGTCACAATTTGTGACCTCATGTTTCATAAGTAATTACTGCATTAAACGACGGATCCTGTTCTTGTATTTCCCAGCTTTTTCTTTAACGCTTTCATATCCTCACTGATCTTCAGGTCCACGATCTTGGCATAATGCTGTGTTTGCTTCAGCGATTTATGCCCGAGCATTTTGGAAACCGTTTCAATTGGAACGCCATTACTCAGTGTGACGGTTGTGGCGAATGTGTGCCTGGCAATATGGAAAGTCAGGTTCTTACTGATCTTGCAGGTGTCCGCAATTTCCTTGAGGTAGGAGTTCATCTTCTGATTGGTCAGTACGGGCAGTATTAAGCCCTTGTTAACGCATTTGGGATGATTTTTATACCTGTCCATGATTTCACTCGCAACAGGCAGCAGCGGCAGGCGGGTGGCGGAATCTGTCTTTTGCCGTGTGGTGATAATCCAGCGGCCGTTATCTACGCCGGTTACGATGTCCGACCTTCTTAGTTTGTAGACATCAACATAGGCCAGACCAGTATAACAGCTAAACAGGAAGATATCTTTAACATGGTTTAGACGATCGTTTCCAAAATCCTTTTTGCTAATGGCCTGTAGTTCTCCTTTGGTCAAGGCTTCCCGGATAACCTCTTTGCGGTTCGTTTTAAAGCTGGCGAAAGGGTCCTTTACCAGCCAGCCTTTTTTAATGCATTCCAGTATGATCTTTTTCAGGTTGCTGATGTATTTGACGGCAGCATTATGGCCGCATTTACGCTCACTTTTAAGCCAGAAAGCAAACTGCGAGGCAAACTCATAGTTAAGCTCTTTAACATCCATATCATCGACACCGTATTTCCACCTGATAAAGGATTCGGTATGATCATGCGCAGTCTTGTAACGGGTAAGCGTGGATTTGGCGAAGTCTGTACCGATCAGTGCTTTCATTTGCTCGTTGTGATGCCTGAATGCTTCAAGGATCAAATGACGTTCTTCCGCACGTCCGGTTAAAATGCCTTTGACGTTTTCTGCAGTCAGTTCTTTGTCCTCATCCATGAGCTTTTTTTTGGCCTGATAGACTTTGGTTGTGATGACTTCCAGATAAGAATTTAACTCTTTTGCTTTTTCGGAATTCCCCGACGCCCTGCCGAGATGGGTATTCCAATGGTCTGGTTTCCAGTCTCTTTTAATGGAAATGTCCCGGAAAATACCATTAATGGGGATCCGTAAATAGATGGGCCGAAGGTTCGGTTCTCTTTGATTTTTGGGTTTTTTCAGGAAAAAAACCAATCCGAAGCTTTTTTCTAACATAACGACGTGTTTTTAAGGGTTAACAAATGTCGAAACGCTGTCGCTTTAAATCAAGATGTACATAAGACGTACTGGTTTGTCTGTCAGTCATTTAAGATGTTTTCAGCACGTCATTTTGCCGAAAAATGACTACGTTTTAAGAGACGTGCTAAAAGACTGCCTTTTTTTGACATTTTAGACAGGGCTGAAAAACCAAAAACCCCTCAGATGATGAATCTGAGGGGTTTTGACAATTTTAGATATGCTCTAAGCGGAATGGACGGGACATGAACTATGCCCTTATATCGTTGAAAATCAATGTTTTTACTTTCTAAAAGCCTACTGCTCACCAGATGCTCACCTATTTTTTGCAACTAATTGAATGCAAATGGGTTATATCAAAAATACAAAAAAGAATGTTTTGATGCAATTTTACTTGACAATATTTAATCTAAGGCAATATTTCAGACTATCTTGAATTTATGCCGCATAAAGAGTTTAGGCCATTGATTATTAAGAAAACGGCGAACGTCCTGAACTAGCACATAGCAATGATTATGAGTTTGAAATAATCGAAGGTGTTGGAGATCCTGAATTAGCTACGCGTAAGAAGTGCCGAGAAATAGTTTTCATATTAATATATAAAGTGGGCAACCGATAATTAGGTTTCTGCCACTCTCAAATAAACTGATAAAAATATTGTTGAGTTAGTAATACTTTTGACCAACAAATTAATTGCCTACCGCTTTAAGTAATATGGCAGATAATCGTTTAAACATATCCGGAGCTACAATATGTCCTGTATCAGGAGCAAAAATACAGATCCTGAAATATTTGTCAGAAAGCACTTATTTGCTGCCGGGTTCAGGTATCGACTTCATCACAGCAAACTGCCTGGTTAACCGGATCTGATCCTGCCGAAATATCCGACCGCAGTATTTATACACGGATGTTTCTGGCATTATCATCCAGGTTGTTCGAAAGTTTCCCAGCACAGCTAAGCTATTCGCTAAACTGAAGATGGCTAAGGCAGACGGCTCCTATATCAAAGAACTCGCTAAACTGAAGATGGCTAAGGCAGACGGCTCCTATATCAAAGAACTCGCTAAACTGGAAAGGACACAACTGCTCATACTGGATGACTTCCACAAACGCACCGCATGAAGAAAAATAACCGGGTACGGGTGCCGCTGCTGGAACCGGCGCAGCGATTTATTGATCATTATAAAGATCATCCGCGCACTTCAGACGGGCGTTTTCTGCTGCCGCGGATGAGCAACCAAAAAAGCTAACCAGTATCTCAAAGAAATCATGAAGCAGTTGAAGTGGACGAAGCCGCTCACCTATCATATCACGCGGCATACGTTCGCTACTACGGTGACATTGACCAACGGGGTACCGATTGAGACGGTGGGCCAGATGCTGGGGCATAAGAATATCCGCACGACGCAGCGCTATGCGCGGGTGACGGATACGAAGATCAGCAAGGATATGCAGCCGTTGAAAGAAAATTATAAGAGCTAGCCGCTGACTTTGTCGGAGGAAATTGGGTGAGTTTATCTTGCATTTGAATGAAACTTTGTTAGCAACAGATCGCGCAGGTTGTTGTACAACCCCTTATTATAAATTTTCCTATCCTTGCAAATATCGGGCAATGCCATTACCCGGAGTTGAGCGATCAGACCATTTATATTCGCGGACTCATGTGATAAAATCCCACAAATGTCGGCTAATAACTTACTGGTGTCATTTGCCTCATTAATTATACGGCCATCTAATGACAAGGGCGGTAGGATGCTTTTCAGGCCTGTTGCCTGGATAATGAGATTGCTCCCGTCAAAAATCGTAGAACATGAATAAAGATTCTCTATTGGGTGCATTTTTATAAAATCGTGTTTTCCTGAGTATATCGAGCGATACATAGCTTTAGCTTCATATTTAATTCCTGAGTCACGGAAAACCTCCCCGGATTCTTCGCAAATAAATTGTGCACTGGCCTCTTCTTCATATTTCAGGTCTTGATGAATGCGGGCTTCATCGACAGATGGATAGTAAATATGAACTTTTCTGCGATGAAGAATCTCGATACTATAAAAATGCGGATTCTCACTTTTACCGATGATATCGCAGAGGAGTTTTGCGCAGGCAAAGGCACTATGTGAACAACCGACGATTACAATACGGGTGCTCCTGTTTTGCTTTAATTTTTCCAATAATTGCGGACGATAAGATGCGCTTAAGACTTGGCCTGACAATAAGACCTTTTCTTTCCAGGGCAATAGTTCGTGCATAAGCAACTCCGATTGACCGGTGCCCAGAATGCAAAATTTAGCATTGATGTGGTTGCCATCCGACAGCACTACCTTTACCGGATATCGATCAGCAGGTCGCAAATCGACCGACAAAACTTCATGGCCGGTCACTACTGAACCAGGAGGCAGCTGCGTTTTAATCTCCTTACCAAAAATCTCTAACATTCTTCCAATAACCGTGAGACTCACTGGCGAATGCTTTACGGCCATCTTTTTAATAAGCGTCTTATTGGCGATTCTGCTATTGTGATCCAGATGCCTCAAGAAGGTAGAGGCATTAGAATTCGATAGGCAATCCAGGTCTTTGAATTTACCTGGTCCCAGATGTCCGATACGCTCCACGATACATAAATCCAGCTCAAGTAATCTGTAATCGGCTAATAAGAACGACACCGTCCTAAACCCGCCGCCAATAAAAATAATATCATGGAACATAAAGAGTTAAATATTGCCATTAAGATATTATATTTATCAATTATAACCTTAAAAACAATGGCCGGCCTGAACCTTTTTGCGAATTATGAGCGTATCGAGACGAAGTTCGACGACTTTAGCGGAGATTTCGATCTCGTTGGATTTATACGCCAGGCGCAACATGATCCTGAGTTGATGCAAACCATACTTGCGGGTTCTTATATTCACGACAATGGCTTTTATAAAATAACATTATTCGATGATGCCGTGCACAAACTCCGTCTGCATATCTGGACCAACAGCAAGGGCGATTACATGGAGAATATCCATAACCATCGGTGGGACCTGCATTCCAGGATCCTGATCGGCAGCTACAAGAATGAATTATACGTGCGGGGCGCAGGCGGTGAGCGATATCATGAATACAGTTACCGGCCGCATAACGGGGGGCAATCATATGAGTTTTTTTATGTAGGTATTTGCGATTTAAAATGCGTTAATACCATCGAAAAATTCCAGGGTGACCAGGTTTTTCTTGGTCATGAAGAAATACACCGCGTGAGCCCCTCGTCCGATTACACAGCGTCATTATTTCTTTCGGGCGGTCCTCATAAAATGAATACAGAGGTCTTTTCAAAAAGCCAATATGATCAGGGAAATGTTGCGTATCATTATCTTAGCCTTCAGGAATTAGAATTTTTATTTGAAGATTTTTTAACCCGGATTGCGCATGGATAATTTAATAGATCAAATTGTCAGATCGCTTTCAACCGTGCCGACAGTATTAAGCATAGCGTTAGGCGGCTCGCGTTCAAGGGGACATGCCGAACCAGATTCAGACTTCGATTTGTTCGTGGTCATTGACGACATCGGGGCCGAGGATTTCATGAATGGCTTAGCCGGCTTTTTTAGTTCGATATCGAGTGATATACTGTTCTTTGGTAAAGATAAATATCTGGAAGAATGGGGTTATCTGTTTTGTGGCCTTGACAAAGCGGGTTTTTTTTATGACGTGGCAGTTATTCAGCGCTCCCGAATCGGAGAAATGTTCATTCGATCAACAAATGTCGTCTTGTTCGACACAGATGATGTTTTCAAGAACGCACAGCGCTCCGCGCTCGACATCGATTACAAATCCCCGGATTATCTATCCAGTAAAGTTTTTGAAGTTACCCGGATGGTCTACCTGAACTATTTTCGGTTTTTGAAAAACTTTACAGGGGCAGATTATTGGATGGCGTTCCGATTTTTAAATATACTGAGGGAAAACATCTTCAAACTTCACCGGATCAAAGCCAACACACCTTCGAAATTATTTTTTCTGCCGGACGAAAAATTCGAAAAAGAAACAGGGCGAGATTTCAGAGAAGCGTTTATTGTGGACGGCTCGTTCGATAGCCTCGCAAGATCTGCCCAGGTATTGATCGGTCTGTTTTCGGAATTAAATGACTTACCAGACCCTATTATAATTCACCTTCACCAAATTTTTTCATTCGATTATGGACAAGCTCATTAACGAAAAGAACCCGAATTACCAGATCGCCCTAAGCGAACTATTGCTCGAAGAGATCCCTTTTGATAAGTTTTACCGGATTGCCGGCGATCTCTTTTATTTCCATGACCATCCTTCTTTCGAACTGATGGAGGTTCCACTTGACCAGATCCGTCCGCTGACAAGACATGTCTATCAGCCGCGGTTGGACAAAGCGGCCCGCTTTATGGAAATGTACACGAAATTTCAGATCCCGCTTTTTAAACCCGCACGATGTTTCAATACAGTCTCAAAAATTCAGATCGTATCTCCTCCTATTGTGGAAGTTCACAACAATCATTATGTGCTATGTGACGGCACACACCGGGTTTACCAGGCGCGAAAGGCTGGTTTAAAAACGATTATCGTGTTAGCCGTCAAAGGTACGATTATTCCGTTGCCAGGTGATGTTAACGACTGGCAAGATGTACGTGAGTTAAAAGAGGAAGTATCCGTCGCTGAAAATTTCATCAACTTTAAAAAGGAGTTCCTTACAGGCTATACCTGGATCTTCAACGGCGAAAAATGCTGGATGACGAAAGACGACTACGACCGCGTTTAATACATTTACAGCGCTTTTTTCAGTAGCAGGTCCAATGCCTCTTTTTCATTCAATAGCTTGATAATGTTGGTGACGATTGGCATTGGGGCAATAGTGCCTTTGCTTAAAACAGCATCCAGATCTGAACCGTCGCCGATTGGGAGCAATACGTTCTTATCGCCGAGATTCGCTTTTAGGGCGTTAAGGTCGCTTACACTGGTGGCTATATAAAACTCAAAAAGATAAATGGTCCAAACATTGCTCGATTTGGAATATTTCAGCCAATATTCGTTCCGCTGCATGTTTTCGACCTCAACGGTTCCGCAGTTGAACATGGCGGAAAATTCCGACTTGGCTTTTTCAATCCGGTCCTTTGCTGCCTTAGCGATGATCTCGTCATGATATTCCCGGACCAGGTCCCCGTATTTCTTGGATTCAAACGTATAAAACGCATTGATCGTTGTATAAAAAGGATACCACGTTTTACTGAACTCCGGATCGCTGTTAATGAAAAGAAACTTCTCCATACCGTCATCTTTGACCGAGCAAAGAATATTGGTTGAAATTGCATAACGCTTTGGTGCAACTTCTATCGGATCGATACCTTTATTCTGGCTTTGATCCTCCGGACTGATGAAAATGTCGTTCATATTAGTTTTTTTCTTATAATGATAACAGAATTAGTATATTCTTTATACCCACCCTTATACTCAAAATGGTCATGGTCCCATGTCTGGAAAGCATGTACGAATTTACGATAAAAATCTTCTTCTACCGCTAAGTAACAAAATCCGGTATCCTTTTGCCCAAGTTCGGTAAACCAACTGTTAATAATTCCCTGCAGCCGTTCCAGCTTTAAAACATTGCGCCCGCCGATCTCTGCCTTATCACAAATCAGCCCACCTATTTTTCCAAAATAATAAGTATCTAACAATAAAGAACACCGGCAGCTGAATTGTTGCGGCAGATTGGGAGCTAACCTGGCTAATTCTGAGAATATATGCGTAATCATTGCCAGCGTCCGTTTGATTTGATCTGCTAGGACAGTATCATCGGTATTGGTTTTACTGAGAATATTGTGGCGAATCGGGCTTGCAGCGATAAAGCCATCTCCCATCAAACGGTATTGGTTATAATTGTTGGAGTTAAGCTCGATCCCCAAAATATTATTGAGCAGAAATTCAAAATCATCGGCGATTTCTTTTCCCACTCGGTCGATCGTTTTATAGGAATCATTAAGCTGTTCCTGATTTTTACCGAACGAGATAAGGTCAAAGGAAAACAAAAGACCAGTTTCTTCATAGGTCAACAAATTCTTGTGGAGCGTATTCGAATTGTGAACGATTGCCTGGATCTTGCTTTGATTAAAAAGGTAGTTTGTGTTACTTGCCAGCGGTTTTCCTCGGAAATAGCGGGTACCTGTTTTTTCATCCAGAATGGTGATATCCTTAAAACGCTCGATGTTCAAGTAGGTGTAGCTTTTGATACATTCCGGGTCGGCTACATTCAGAAGATCGAATTTGCCTAACTTCTTCAGTCCCCAGCGTTTAATATAGTAGCACTTCCACTTGCCAGGTTCTCGGGTCGATTCCTTGTATTCCAGCAATTCGCCGTTTGGCACCAATTCGTAATCGCCCAATCCCATGTAATA
>Ga0206874_1073_pt1 | contig 28437 bp, 22 predicted proteins | sample Alteio_BWOrgCont_12_FD_152629 | JGI IMG/M metagenome (GOLD analysis project Ga0206874, IMG submission 152629) | Enriched cells from forest soil in Barre Woods Harvard Forest LTER site, Petersham, Massachusetts, United States -... | ecosystem: Environmental > Terrestrial > Soil > Temperate forest >...
TAAGTTTACCGATACTGTTTAGCCGATGCCCCGGCTTACTTATTTCACTATTATCATTGGTTGAATTTTCCGCGTTGTAATGAACTGTTTTATTCCGGAAATATATTAATGAAGCTATTGCGCAAATGCCACCTACAATTGATACCGTATAAACGGTTTGTTTAAAGAATATGCCCCAGCTAATATTCATGGTGGTAAATTCCCTGAATATTAATACTGATGCACTTCCCAAATAACCTACTGAATCGGATATGTAAATAATGAACCCAACATTACTTTTAAAATGAAAATTGGCGATCATGCGCTCATAGAAAATGGCGTTGTAAGGGATATAGGCCATGTACAGCCCCAGCCCAACCAGGCACATCCAGGCTATAGGGCCAATGTAGTGGTGATCAAAAATCACGGTAGCCACCCCCGCAAGCACACACCCCATAATGATAATTACATGTATTACTGTAAATGCTTTTAAGTTATTTTTAATAAGTATGAGCAAACCAATTATGAGTAAAACAGCTAAAGAAACGATAGTATCGGTTTGCGTATAAATATGATTATCATGTATGTTGAAGTTAGCCCATATCTCCACCTCAAAATTATCACGCATATCGCGCAGGATGGTTAGCAATACATAAATAACAAGGGTGAATACAATCCCCGGCAAAAAGCTCTTCAAAAAGCTTTTCCGCTGGGCTGCGTCCATGGGTATCCTTTTGGTTCGAAGCTGCTGGTCTTCCTTCGTTGGCGCAGGAATTAGTTCGAGGCAATACACGCTCAGCAAAAAGGGTATCATGAAAATCATCCCTGTAAAAAACGGCATCCAATATTCACTAACCGGAGTTACGCTCATTAGCGTACGTGCCACTGTTTTTACAAATCCCGAGGCAAAAATAAGGCTGATAGACATAACAGCGCCCATAAATTCCGTAGTTCTCCGACCTTCAAGATAGCTGAAAACCAGTCCCCATATCATCCCTAAAGGAAAGCCATTTATCAACATAAATACAATATTCCATGGTGCGGGAACTATAGCAAAAGCGAGCAGGGCCACCCATGATATGAGTACCAGCCTGATAAGGTATACTGCTCTTTTTTTACTTGAAGATTCGGCTATAAAACGTATGCCATAAAACTTACTTAACGTATAGCCTATCATTTGTGTAAGTACAAGCCATACTTTATAATCAATATGCAGGTAGGTTAAATGTTCAAACGTACCGGCAGCAAATGCCTTGCGAAAGGCATACATACTGGTATAACAGCTGAATGCAGCCAGCGAGGCCAATAAGGTAATCGCTACATTAGGCCAGCGGCCCACCTGTTTCCGGCCAGATTCAAGTAATTTCATGATCTATTGGTTGATAATTGAGATAAAATAACTGATCTGATCTTCATAGCTTTTAATTTGTTTAGCAAAACTAAACATCATTTATAAACTTAAAGCTAACCTTTTGTTAAGTATCTGTGAACACCAATGGCTATACATGTTCAATTTTTTGTGTAGTCTCTTGCTTTTAACCGCTTATTGCAAAAATGAACACAACATACATTTAACTTAAACTTAGTGATATATTTATAAATATATGTTTAGTTTTGCTAAACATATAACAAAATAAATCCCCATGAAAAGAAGAGATGTTATAAAAAGCGCTGGTATATTAGCGGCTACAGGCTTGTTAACTGGCAATAGCAGCAGCGCAAATGCGGCTGGCGCTGAAGTAAAAAGCAAAACCAGGCCTATATTAAGAGTTGCACATATAACCGATGTTCATATCAGGCCCGATTTAAATGCACCGGAAAAATTCAAAAAGTGCCTGGAAGAAATAAAAAAACAAAAGATAGATTTTTTCCTGAATGGCGGTGATTCCATTTTTGATGCCTCATATAACGATGTAAAACGAGAACGCGTAACAGAGTTATGGGATCTGTGGGATGATTGTATCAAAGGTTTAAATGGTTACGCGGTTCATAGCTGTATCGGCAACCACGATACATGGTGGGCAGCTCCGGATAAATCAGATGCAATGTATGGGAAAGATTACGTAGTAAAACGCTTAAATATTCCCGACCGGTATTATAGTTTCAGCAAAGCCGGATGGCACTTCATTATATTGGATGGCAACAACCCATCCATTTCTGTAGATGACAAACAATTTGACTGGTTAAAAGAAGAACTCAAAAATTTACCGGCGAATCAGCCTGTTGTAATTATGTCGCATTACCCTATACTGGGTGTTACCCCATTTTGGGAAGGCGGTATGCATTCAGACTATAAAAAGTTAAAAGCATTGTTCTATCAACACCGCGATAAGGTAAAAGTATGCCTTAGCGGGCATAATCATTTGCTTGATACTGCATCCTACAATGGCACACAATATTTTTGTAACGGCGCAATGAGCGGCTATTGGTGGGGCAAAGGGGACGATAAATCTGCAGGAGATGGATATTATGAAGAAACGCCGCCAGGTTATGCAATATTGGAATTGTACCAGGATGGCAGTGTAATAAATAAGTATACCCCGCATTCATACTAAAATGGCAATTTTAGTATTATCCAGGTCAGGCCTTCGCAGTCGACAAGCCATCTAAAAACATTAAAAATGGTATTGTGAGTTCGACCGTGCTCCCTCCGCTCCACTTAATGCCCTCAAATTGATTTTTGAGGGCTTTTTCTCTTCATGTAGTCGCAGATTAAAGGCTGGTGTTTCGATTGTTTAACCACTCAAAAAATCCCTCTCAAAAGCCTTAACCGAAACTCCCGAGCATTAATTAACCTGGGTGCATGAAAAACGCCCTATTGTTGCAGAAATTTGTCTTATGAACAAATTTACAGTTTATCCTAACCAAATAGATTCAGATAATTTTGATTTACAAACTTACCCGTTTGTCCATAGCATGTTGTCCGAATGTCTCTGACTTCGGACGGATATGCCTGTAGTTTACAACTACATAAACAGCCCCACCACAACAAGGTCCATTTAATGTTAAATTATCACATTAACATTTTATTAATCATTTGTTATTCCCTGCTTAGTTATTTGTGCTCATAAACAACCAATAGTAAACCAACAGCCAAAAAAGATCACTGAACGCTCCGGAGTATTATTTAGTCCGTTAGAAAATTATTCTGCCCGGCATCGTCAGGTCTTTTTAAAAATATCACAGTAATGAAACCTAAAAAAATAAGATCCGGGCTGCTGATACTGTGTAGTTTTTTAAGCCTGGTGTTTTGTTTTTTTCGGCCCCAGGATCGTCTCGCCATAACTGGCAAAGAAAAACCCGGCGCTTTTCAACAAAAGGGGGATCCATCTTTTAGCATAAAAAATAAACTACTTAAAAACAATGCCGACCCGTGTGACATCATTAACTGGGCAACATGGTCTAAGTTTACGGGGTCAAATGCAACCGGAACCATAACCGACGGCAATGGAAATTCGGTTAACATATCCATGTCATCAAATTTTGATTTTACGTCAACACCAACCATTTACAATTACTGGCTTTTTAATTATTATTCCACAGCTATTCCAAATCAAACCGTTCCAAAAACAACCTGGGCTGCCGGCAACGGAGGGGCGACAACCATGACTTTTTCACACACGGTAACTAATCCGGTTTTACTTATCGCGTCATTAGGGCAAGCCGGCCAGCGTGTTACGCTGGGACTTTCATTACCCTATGTTGTTTTGTACGATGGCGGCGGCATGACTTATGATAACAGCACAACCATAACAGGCGAAGAAGGGTATGCTATAATTATGTTCCCCGGAGATTTTACGAGTGTATTTATTTCTTCATCAACGCCCGAGGATTATACCAACATTACCTGGGGCTTAAATCAGCCCGCGTTCCCGGTAAATATTACAGAAACTGCGCCAATCTGCGGCAGCACAACCGAAACTGCGAGCGGCGGGGTAAGCTATAGCTGGAATGGCGGGGATAATCCATCCAGTGCCACCAATACCTTTCAACATAGCGGCCGTTATATTGTAACAGTTAAAGATGCGGGCGGGTGTTCGGCATCGGCATCAAAACAAGTTGATGTTCATGCAGCACCCACACTTACGGTTAAAGGTAACCTTACCGGTTGCGGAAGCGTAACGGCTACAGCCGTTGCTGATGGCGCTGTCAGTTACCAATGGGACGGAGGAGATACGCCCAATAGCGCCGGCAATACTTTTCATACCAGCGGCAAGTACACAGTGATAGTTACAGATGCATACAAATGCCGGGCATCCCTTCCAATAAATGTTATCATAAATCAACCGGTGACACCTACAATAAATATTACCGCGTCGCCATCCGGGCAAATTTGTCCGGGCGTTCCGGTAACATACACTGCGTCATTTTCAAACAAAGGGGGGTCACCTGAGCTTAATTGGTTAAAAAACGGCACACCTGTTGGGGAGGGCACAACTTATACCGCAACCGATCTGGCAAATGGCGATAAAATTGAATGCGCGCTAACCAGCTATGTGCCTTGCGCCGTACCTGCCACGCTGAACAGCAATAGCATAATTGCCGATGTTAAAGCATTGCCAACCATTACTTTTCCTCAGAAATTTGTGATAGATGGCCGCTCGTCTTCGGTTCAGTTAGATCCGGTGATCAGCGGCGATGTTACAAGCTACTTATGGACACCTGCCGAAGGTTTAAGCAACCCAAACATCCCCAACCCCATAGCTAACCCCGCATCCACAACCGATTATACCTTAACCGTAATATCAGCTACAGGCTGCCCCACCATGGCAATTGCAAGGGTCCTGGTTTTAAAGGATATTATAATTCCCAACACCTTCACACCCAATGGCGATGGTATTAATGACACCTGGGAAATTACCAACCTGGTTGATTTTCCCAAAGCGACCATAGATATTTACAACCGCTACGGAATAAATCTATACCACTCCGTTGGCTATACGCGGCCGTGGGACGGAGTTTACAACGGCAAAAAGCTGCCGGCCGGCACCTATTATTATTTAATTAACCTCAAGGATCAGGTACACAGCGTTAAGAGCGGATGGGTAGCTATATTGCGATAAATTTGGTCAAAAAACAATTCATTGATCGGCGGTTTGGCCATTGGCTATTATTTCTTTTTGTTTACAGGAATTATCCCAATGCTGGATGCGGACTTTTTACCGGCCTGGTAATCAGACACAGTTTTGTTAATACTTTCCGATGGTTCCTTTTTCTTTTCTTTAGCTGCGTTTTTACCTTTCATAGGATTATTTATTTAATATTTGTTTCTATTCTATGGATATTATAGCGGGTTGACACCACCAGGCACCTGTTATTACAGAAAACCGGGCCGATAAATGTCATTAGATTAATTTTTGTTAGAAGAAATGTTGGCGTGTTATAGCTAAATGCCATGTATAGCCCCGAAGACATGTAAAGGTAACCTTTTAAACACGGGGTTTGTCAGTTATAGTAACATTTAAATTGAAAATTCAATTACTCTTTTTCTCAAACGTTATTTCGAAGGAATGCAGCCCGTTTATGTACTTATACACCAGGTCGAAACCATACAGGTTGCAAATATTTTTCGTAATGGCCAACCCGAGGCCTGTTCCGTCGGATGTTTTGCCTTTATAAAAACGCTCAAATACCACCGAATCAATAAGGGGAGTTTGTTCGCCGCTATTTTGGAACAGCAGCTTTTTATGATCTATACTTATCCTGATAATGCCCCCGGTTTCGTTATGCCGAATGGCATTACTGAAAAGGTTGTTGATCAAAACATCGATCAAATACCTACTGGCATTAATTTCGAGGTGATTAAGCGTAAGTTCCAGTTCAATATTTTTGCTGTGTATCAATTCCTGGAATTGTTGTGTTTTTTCAAATATTACGGTTTGTATATTTAGCTGCTCTGTTTCGGGCATTAAATTATTATCGATCTTTACCAGCAACAACAGCGATTGATTTAAACGCGCGAGCCTGTTAGTGGCCGAATAAATATCAGTTATTTGTGCTAATTGGTCAGATCTGAGCGTTTCATCTTGTATCAGCAGGTCAAGCTTTGAGGTGATAACCGCTAAAGGTGTCATCATTTCATGCGACGCGTTTTCGGTAAAGGTTTTTAACCCCTGGTAATCAGAAGTTACGCGCGATGACATTTTCGCTACGGCGTCGCTCAATTCATTAAATTCATCAACCTTACCGTCAACGGTATTTATCCCGTTCGCGTTAGCTATATTAAAATTCTTCACCTGCCCCAAAATGTAGTGAAATGGCCGCCACAAGCCATTTAACACATACCTGTTGGTTATAATAAGCACCGATAGCAACACCGCTGTTAGTATGATGGTTATTGAACATATGATCTGTATCAGGTACTCGGTATCCTCGCGCGATTCAACAATTGTTGCTATATAATTTTGGTTGTTTACCTTTATTAAAGCAGCTACAGCCCGCCCTGCTTCGTTCTCTTTTTCTTTTGTATTTAAAAAAGGAGCGTCAAAAAATTTTGTATCAAACAGTTGCTGGTTTGTTTTAACATATGACACCTCATCTTCATTATCTGATTTTGGGAAATCATGATTGGTGTTAACATAATTAACCAATTCCACCAGCTCATCGGCCAGGTCGTTATCCAGTTGCTGGCGGGCAATGTGGTTAATAATAAGATAGTAGATAACACCCGATATTAATAAAACGGATACACTAATAATAATGCTTGCTTTACTATAATGGGCGGCTAATTTCATGGGTTAAATAAATTTATAGCCAACACCATAAATTGAGGTAATAAAATCATTGCCTGTTACATCCATTAACTTTTTGCGCAGGTTTTTAATATGGGTGTATATAAAGTCAAAGCTATCCGCCGTATCAATTTCATCGCCCCAAAGGTGTTCGGCTATGGCATTTTTTGATATTACCCTCCCTTTATTAGCTATAAAATAAAGCAGCATATCATATTCTTTTTTTGTAAAGATTATTTCTTTGTTATTAACGTATACATTTCTGCCCAGCAGGTCAACGCTTATTTCCTTATGCAATAGCAAGTTTGAACTACCAAACGCTTTCCGCCGAAATATAGCCAGCAAACGCGCCTTTAATTCGGCCAGGTGAAATGGTTTGGTTATATAATCATCGGCGCCAATATTCAGGCCCTTTATTTTATCATCTAATGAGTTACGTGCCGAAATAATAAGCACACATTCGTTTCTGCCAAGTGCCCTTAAACGTTCTAATATAGTAAACCCGTCGCCATCCGGCAAGCCTATATCCAATAAAATACAATCATATTCATATAAGGCTATCTTTTTCAGTGTGGTTTCCAGGTCGCCGCATACCTCGCAAATGCTCCCCTCTTCGGTGAAGTATTTTTCAATACTTTCGCGCAGGCCCTGTTCGTCTTCAACAATAAGTAGTTTCAAGTTCTTGGTTTTTCATTAAAAATGTAAAATAAATCTGGAGCAAAATTGAAGCGCGCAAATTAGTTTTTAATTTGTAATTTATATTTCACCGCCAGTTAACATTTTTTGAAGAATAAAGCATTGGTTTTAGCTTAAAAAATTTAGGCATCCTTACACTCGCTGTTTGGATGCCTAACCTAAACCTTATCACTACAGGCAAATAGAACATTTACCTTGAGCTATAAAAATGGGGTTTATTTAATACTTGCTGATGGGTTTATCGGTTAACGTGGTAAATGTGTCGATAAACAGGCTGTTAAAAAATATAGGGCCGGTGTAGCATTCCGCTTAATAGTGCCGTAATGGCAAACAGAAAGGGATAAGATCACCATGAAAAATTTAAAAACACCGTCGAAATTTAGAATTGCAGGGATAGCTTTTTTAGCTGTATTGTGCCTGCTGCAATTTTCTTCCTGCCTTAAGGATAACAATAACTATGTAGCGCCACCGCCAACAGCATTATTAATGGTTATTCAGGGTTCGCCGGATGCACCTGAGGAAGCGCTTTTTTTGGACAACAACCGGGTAAATAACCCGCCATTTAATTATGGCGACAACATTGGCTATTTTAACGCCTATACCGGGGAACGCAATGTGATATTGAACGACTACAATTCAGGCACCAGGATAGCATCAGACACCATGCGTTTAAACAGCAATGTTACCTACTCATTGTTCCTGGCAAATACTTATACCAAGCCCGACTTTATATTGCTTACCGATTCAATAGCACAGCCGGCATCAGGAAAGGCGACCATCAGGCTGGTGAATGTTAGCCCCAACGCGGGCAGTGTTGACCTTAGCGCCAACTCAACTACTATTGTTACCGGTAAAGGCTATAAAGGCTCATCAGCATTTATAAGTGTTACCGGGGGGGGCGACCTATAATTTTTCAATATTGAAAAACGGCACCACCACTGTACTGGCGACTTTAAACGCTATACCCATTAATACGGGTTCGGTTTACACCATATGGGTGCATGGGATGGCAAATGGTACAGGCACTTCGGTGCTAAAGGCTGATATTATAAATAACGCCTATTATTAAAATGGGGTTATTGCCGGCAACCAAACCTTATCGCACAAAAAAAATGATATAAGGGTATTATTTAAACAGCACTGCAATTAATTATTACAGCCACGGCATTAAATATTTATTTTTTAACTTTTACGATACTTTAAATTTGCAATATGTGTTTAAAAAAAAGAATGAATAATATTATTATATCTGTTTAATAAATGAATTGTACATTCATGTATAGCTATTAAGGTTGATGCGCCACCTACCCCACATTGCTGAAAATGAACTTATAGCGCAATGTAAAACAGGTAATTTAAAATACCAGGAAATACTGTATCACCAGTATTATAGCTTTGCTATGGCTATTGGCCTGCGTTACAGTATTAACCGCGATGACGCCCTTGAGGCTGTGAATGACGCCTTTATTAAAGTATTCAAAAAAATAAACGGCTATGACGCTACTAAACCATTCAAGGCGTGGCTATCAACTATAGTAATTAATACTGCCATTGACAGGCGCCGGCAGGAGTTAAAACACTTATCGAATACCGACCTGGCAAATGATATACTGGTTTATAGCGCGACAGATACGGTTTCAAATATGGAAGCCCAGGATATATTGAACCTGTTGAACCTGTTGCCTACTATACAGGCTACCATATTTAATTTATATGAAATAGATGGATACAGCCATGATGAAATTGCAAAAATGCTGGGCATGCCTGCAAGCTCATCAAGGGTGTATTTAACACGGGCTAAAGAGAAATTAAGAAAGCTATTATTAATCACATTATACAATGAGCGACGAGCAATTAGATAATGAATTTAAAAAGCGCATTAAGGAGGTGTTTGATCATTATGAAGACGACACCCCGCATGAAGGCTGGGCGCTGCTAAGGGAAAAATACCCCGAAAAACAAAGCGACCGCGCTGCAATATGGCTTTGGCGCTATGCTAGCGTTGCTGCCATATTATTGGCTGTGCTAAGTATTGGCCTGTGGTTTAGCCTGCACCATAATGGCGTAAAAAACCTGGCTGTAAAAAATGGCGGGCATAAAGGCCCCATTGTTGTTAACCCGGCTACCATTGTTAAAAATACGCCACGGGCAATTGATTCATCTGCAAATATCGCCCATCAGTCGCCTGTTAAGGTTGTGGGTGGTACACAACGCGCTGTAAAACCTGCTATTGCAGGCACGGTTATCGCAAAACAAAACAATTATTCAACACACTCAATAAACAACAAGCCTATTGTAAACACTAACCCTACATCTGCTACCATAATAAATAATAATGCACAAAACGCTGTAGCTTACCAGCCGGCAACTACAACCAACCCGGCTTTGGGTGCTCCGGATACTAAAAAGCCTTTAGTTGGCAACGCGCAGGCAGGTACAGCTACAGCTTTAATTACCAATAACACTAACAGCCCCGTCGTTAGCAAACAACCAACAGGGCCGGTTATTGCCATGCTCGATACCGGTAAGAAAGCGCCTGCACCAATTGCCAAAAAACAGCCCGATAAGTCCATCCAGTCGATGTTCGACAACGACAGCAAGTATATGGCAGCACATCACAACACCGATGATTTTAAAATAAAAAACAGGAGCGTTGTTTTTGGAGTTTACGCGGCTACCTATATTAATTATTCAAAAGGCAGCAACAACCAGTTTAATGCAGGCGGAGGTATATCGGCCGATATAAAATTAACCGAAAACCTTAGCATTGTCACAGGTGTGGCCATTGCGCAAAACAGTTTTAACTACAATACACTTACCGGCACTTCGCCAATTGTTCCGGCATCTGCTGCAATGTCATTCAATACTCATGGCAATGCGGCTGACCTTGAACAGCTTAGTCCAACTTCCAAAGATTTGAATGCCAGCCTCGTAGGGCTGGATGTGCCGGTTGATCTTAAATACCTGTTCAACCCAAAAACGGGCAACCTTTACGTTGCGGCCGGTTTAAGCTCGGGTGGGTTTATTAACGAAACTTACAACTACTCAACCAGCTATAATATTGATAATAATACGCAGCCAACACAGGACGCGACAACAAAAAAATCATTCGACAACTTTTACTTTGCCAAAATGCTTAATCTTTCGTTCGGGGTTGGCTACCCAATGGGCAATGGCAGCAAGCTGTTTATCGAACCTTTTGTAAAATACCCCATTGCCGGTATGGGCGACCAGCATATACTTTTTGGTTCGGGCGGCGTGAACCTGAAGTTTAATTTTGATGCCCCGAAGATCAAACGATAAGCCTTAGTATAAGATCCTTTTAATAAATGAGTGTTTAATTGTTTTGAGCGCACCCTCCCGGAAAACCGGGAGGGTTGTGTATTATTGAGCGATATAAATTAATTATTCATCCGCCATTTTTGGGTAGATAGAAACAGGTTTACATCTTCTTCAGTGCCGGTGAATGGGCCCGGCGTCGCGGTCTTTAAGCCCGACATCGCGGCGGCAAATTCGGCGGCTTGCTGTATGCCTGCACCTTTAACACGTTTGTACAGGTAGCCCGCCATGTAGGTATCTCCACAGCCGGTTGCATCAACTACTTTAGTTGGCGCATAGGCAGGGATGGTGTAAAACATGCCATCGCTATAAATTAATGAGCCCTGGCTGCCGTTGGTGATCACTACTTCTTTTACGCCCCAATGCGCCAGTATACGGGCGCCGGGGGGTACATCGTTACAGGCGGTCAGGGCCTGTAGTTCGGCAATATCGGCTTTCAAAATATCCACATATTGCAAGGCCTCCTGCTTATCGGGCCAATCGGCTGTAGTAACTTTTCTGTTTTCAACTTTGCGCAGATAGCCCTGTACATCAAGGCTTATACGGCCATGGCCCGCAAGGCTTTTGATAAACCGGAGCGATATATCATCAGCCAGTAAAGGACCGAGGTGGAATATTTTCGCGTTTAAATCCTGTACCTGTTCTATTATAAATGGATCGGCCTTTTGCAACACGTTTTGGGTACGGTGATCCTGATTTTCGGAGTAAATATTTTCAAAATATACGGTGCGGGCACTGGGCTGTACCTGCACCCGGATGCCTTTATCGCGCAGGGAGGTTACATACCGCATTTCGGTTTCGGCCAAAGCGGTAACCAGCAGGTAGTTTAACTCAAGCTTGCTAACAGCGCACGAAAAATACAAGGCGGTTCCCCCGGGCATATCCATTACCGCATGCGGATTGATCACCCTGTCTGATGTAATATGCCCTACGCAACAAATATCATACATAACAGCAAGATAATTTATTTAGTGGAAATAATGCATATCGAAACAAAAGAGCTATCTAAATTTCATCCCTTCTGTAATAAATTAAATTGCTATTTTTACATCAACCAAGACCATAAAACAATAAACAACATGAACATATTTTACCGGATAAGCGCAGCTATTTTAATATGTGCTTACTGCTTTCCGGCGTCAGGGCAGCAAAAATCAGCGTTAAATACAGTAATAGCTCAAATAAACGACAGGCATAATCAGCTGCCTGTTGAAAAGCTGTATATACAAACCGATAAAACCTATTACATACAAAATGATACGCTGTGGTTTAAAGCTTATCTTTTTAATGGCGATGACTTTACCCCTTCGGGCATTAGCGGGCTTTGCTATTTTGAGATAGATGATAGTAATAACCAATGTATAAAGCGGGTAATGGTTCCGGTGGCTGATGGCTTAACATGGGGCAATATTGCATTAGATGCAGATGATTTTTTTGAAGGAGGTTATACACTAAGGGCCTACACCAACTGGATGCGCAACTTTGGTGAGGAGGAGATATTTAAAAAGCAGTTATATGTAACAAGTATTAACGAGCGATCGCGCCTGATAACTACCGATTTTAAGCCGGTTAAACAGGCAGGGAAGCAAAATATACAGGCAGCCTTATTATTTAATAATATAAACGGGCAAAACATTATAGCGCAAAATATGCAGTTGCGCGTTATCGACGGCAAACACCTGCTGGCCAAAGCTACCACCACAACCGATTTTACCGGTAAACTAAACTTTAATTTTGATTTGCCGCAAGGCACAACTACAAAAAATATAGCGATAATAACAAAGGATGTAGCCAAAGGCAACCAAGACCTCCCAGTTTACAATATACCGGTAACCTTAAACCGGCCTGAATTTACCGACCTACAATTTATGCCCGAAGGCGGAACATTTGTTGCAGGCACAACCACAGTAATTGGTTTTAAAGCAATAGGCGAAGATGGCAAAGGTATTGATGTACACGGGAACATATATAACAGCAAACAACAGCAGGTTGCAACATTCAGATCGGTATACAGGGGTATGGGGCGATTTGAATTTACACCGCAGGCAGGCGAAAGTTATACCGCCGGGCTTATTTTGCCCGATGGCAGTATAAAAAGCTATCCGTTGCCTGTTGTTAGTCAATCGGGGGTGAGCCTAAAGGTGTTTGACCCGGGCCTGGATGCCGATTCGCTACAGGTAAGTGTTTCCGTTTCGCATGACATGCTGAATGAGCCTGCATTGCATAGTTATTACCTTATTGGCCTGGCAAGAAATGTGGCCTGTTATGGCGCGCATTTAGTTGCTACCGATAAAAAAACAGTTATTAGCGTACCCAAAAGCGCGTTCCCCACTGGTATTGTACATTTTACCTTACTCAACACCGACCATGCACCGGTAGCCGAACGCGTTACCTACATCAACCGACATAACAACCTGCTGATTAATATAACAGCCGATAAAGGGAATTATTCGCCACATGATAGTATTGCTTTGGCACTGCGGATAACCGACCATACAGGCAAACCGGTAAGAGGCAGCTTTTCGATGGTGGTAACTGACGACGGCCAGGTTAAAACCGATTCTACAGGGAGTAATATAGCGAACGAGTTGCTATTTACTTCGGATCTGAAGGGTAATGTAGAAGCCCCGGCTTATTATTTTGAACATGATGATGCGCAACGGGCGGGCGAGCTGGACAACCTGCTGCTTACACAAGGATGGATAGGTTATAACTGGAAACAGGTTTTCGCCCCCGCAAAACAACCGGAATTTGCCGCCGAACCGGAATTTGCTGTAAAAGGTAAGGTTACCAATATATTTAACAAGCCGGTGGCGGGCACCGATATAACGCTGTTATCGAAAAAGCCAACATTAGTTATAGATACGCTGACCGATAAAGACGGCAGGTTTGTTTTTAAAGGTTTTTTACCTGTCGATACCGCATCGTTTTTGGTACAGGCCCGTAACAAGCATGGTAAAAGCAGTAATATTGATGTGGAAGTGGATGAATTTAAGCCGCCGGTATTTACGCAAACAGGATACCGGATGATGCCATGGTATGTAAACAGCGATACCTCATTATTACATAACATTACTGATCATATGACGAAACAACAGGCCGATGCAAAGTTGCAGGGCTTAGGCCACATTTTGCAGGAAGTAAAGATCAGTGATAAAAAGATAATAAAAAACTCGCAGAACCTTAACGGGCCGGGCCGTTCAGACCAGGTGCTGGATGAACAGGATATGCTGAAAGCCGGAAAAATGACTTTGTTACAGCTACTTGAAAAAAAGATAAAGGGGTTTCATCAGAGTTTTATACCGCGTACGCCAATAATGAGGTACATGGTTAATGATGAGCCGGTATATTTTGTATATGATGGTATATTTATAAACAAGTTTTACACCCCTACCGGCGAAATAAACAGCCTGTTTAATTTTGTAAAACAGTTTCTTGATTATTATACCGCAGAAGATGTTACCGGCGTAGAAGTGATGTATAGCATGGCCAATAGCTCAACTTATAATGCTACTTTTTTATCGCCCTGGCTGTTTAGCAACCCAATAGCTTTTATTGAGATCACCACCCGGTCGGGCAAGGGGCCATTTATGACCAAAGCCCAGGGAACATACTTATATAAAACCCTGGCAGCTACATTACCCAAACAATTTTACAGGCCCAGGTATACCGTGAAAGACCATCCGGTGGGTACCGATCTGCGCTCGACAATACACTGGGAACCCAATATCATTACCGATACAGCAGGAAAGGCAACCATCTCATTTTATAGTGCCGACAAGCCTTCAACCTATTCTATCATGATAGAAGGCACCGACTTAAATGGGTCGGTAGGTTTTAAACGCGGGAAGGTTGTGGTTAAATGATCACGGAAGTTCGGAACAAGTAATCCATTTTTCGCGTTAGCAATAGGAACGGATACCGGCACGTCGGGAATCTTGGTACAAGCCGTTACGTTAAGGCCGCAAACCCCGTAGGGGTTATATGTTGGTAGAAAAATAAATTGGAATAGATCACGTGCCGTAGGTACGTAACCCCGCTATGTTGCGTACCTACGGCACGCCAAATGGTTCCGATAATATTTGCTACCAACATTTTGCTCCTAAGGAGCAATGTTTGGAACTCTTGGCCCTTAACTTAATGACATTGGCTTGATGCCTGTCCGTAGCACTCCTATGGAACAGGTAACGCCCAATGCAACCGTTTGCGCGGTCAATAATATTTTTATGGTTTTTCATTGGCATATATTTAGGCTTTAATTAAACCCAATGGAGCCAAAAACAAAGTATACGCTAATATTTATTTTCATGTTGGTTTTTATACTGGCTTTTATAAAACATGGCGAGGCACAGCAAAGCTGCCCTAAGTGGGGCCCCTATGTTAAAACAGTAGGCTTTGGTAAAAATAACGCCGAACTGATGATGGCCGATGTAATGATACCTGCCGATGGCATAGCCCCTTATACTTATGCCTGCTCGGTACAATTTGGTATTGGCAAAAGTGGGGGTTATTGCGGCATACAACATGCGGGGTTAAACGAAAACCGTCCTTTGAACAATATATTCTCCATTTGGGATTTCCCTAATAAGGTTCAGATCTCGGCACAATACAAAGACCCGTTGACCATGGTGGGTGGTTTTGGCGGCGAGGGTACCGGCCTGCATTCACATGCCGATTTTGGCTGGATACCCGGCTACTGGTACACCAACATTGTAAAACGCTGGGCTATTAACGACAGTACCACGATGGTTGGCTACTGGATATACGACCAAACAGCGAAAACATACCGCCACTATGTAACTTTTGCCGTGCCCGAAAAAGATGCTATGCTGCATGGCGAAATTGGCAGCTTTTTGGAAAATTTTGCCGATGAACAAAAACGCAGTCGCACAGCCGTATACCGCGCTTACTGGATGCTGACTGCTGAGGGTAAATGGATACACCCGGATTCATTATTGGCCGAAGCGGGACAAGGTTCGTGGAAAGCGGATCGATATGGCGATGACGGCGTAAAAGCTACTTCGTGCGGAACTATGCCATGGCAAAAAAACACCTATTACAAAGTAAAGCAAGCTGATAAACCCGTGCTGGATTCGGCGAGAGTTTATGATATGGGGTCGTATTATGACCATTCGCTTAAAACCATAGTGATCGACTGGTGCGTACAGGCAACAACCACACCACAATTAAGCTATGATGTTAAGATATTTGATAACGAAGCTTGTGCAGGCTCGCCTATAGCAGCGTCAAAAGGTACCGACCCTGACGCGCACATGATCAACATCCCGATTAAGGATCTGAACCTGAAGAACCAGGATTATTATATCACCCTGCAAGTGACGGATATTTTTGGGCAGGTATCGTCTGTTAAAAAGATAACATTGGAAGAAAAACATCCTTAAACTGCTTACTATGCTCATACCTGAGATCAATTAATAATGAGAGAAAAGTCCCCGCCGGCAAACGCTTGCGGGGCTTTTTGTTTAATTCGTTTTTGTACAAAAACCATACGGTTTTATGAAAGCTTGCTTATCTTTAACATAATGAACAAGCTAAAACTCTACGGCAAATCAGATTCGCCTGAAATGTACCCGATCCGCGACTTTTTAAGGCGCAGTGTGGTTGATTATGAGTTGTTCGATGCAGCTGATAAAAGCAACCAAACACCCGAAGATGCTGAAGCTATAAAAAAAGCCGGCGATGAGCCTGCTATACAATTCCCCGACGGATATTTTATAGTTAACCCCACGCTTGAGCAAATAGCCAATTGCCTTGGCTGGATAAAGAAGCCCACGCAAGCTGAATATGATGTATCAATTTACGGTGCGGGCCCGGCGGGTTTGAGCGCAGCGGTTTACGCTGCATCGGAAGGATTAAAAACCGTACTGATAGAACGTGAGGCGGTAGGCGGACAAGCGGGGACCAGCTCGTTAATAGAAAACTATATGGGTTTCCCCGAAGGTATATCGGGCAATGAACTGGCCGAACGCGCAAGGCAGCAGGCATTAAAATTTGGGGCAGAGATATTATTGCTGCGCGGCGGCTTACGCGGCGAGTTTTATGACAACCGCATACATGTTAAACTTAGCGACGGCGAAACGTTGGTAGCTAAGGCCAACATCTGCGCTACCGGCATAGAGTATGCCAAACTAAACCTGCCTAACGAGGAACGCTTTTTTAATAAAGGGGTTTATTACGGCGCGGGTTCAAGCGAAGCTTGTTTTTGCAATGGCAAGGATATTTTTATAGTGGGCGGCGGTAATTCTGCGGGACAGGCGGCCTCCTACTTCTCGGGTTTTGCGCGCAAGGTGTATATGGTGATACGGAAAGGAAGTTTAAGCGATACCTTATCTGATTATCTGGTAAAGCGTATAAAAGGGATAGAAAACATCAGTATCCTGTACCATTCGGAAGTAACTGAATTGGAAGGCGAAGATATATTGAGCAGTATCAGCATAACCAATAACCAGGATGGCACATCAAAATGGTATGATACCAGCAAGCTTTTCATTTGCATAGGTGGCGAACCCAATACTGACTGGGCCATAGGCACCGATATTATCCGCTGCCCGGTAGGCTACCTGGTTACCGGCACCGACGTTATGAGCCATGCGAGTTTTGCCGATAAATGGAAGCTCGACCGGCTGCCCTATCATCTTGAAACCAGCAAGCCCGGCTCATTTGCTGCGGGTGATGTACGCTACAATTCTGTTAAACGAGTAGCTTCGGCCGCAGGCGAGGGAGCTATGGCTGTTACGCAAGTGCATCAGTATTTGGCAACTTTGTAAACTCTTATACTTTTGTCATCCTGAACGTAGTGAAGGATCTTCTAAAAGCGATAAGTCGTCACCATGCATGTCGTAGAAGATGCTTCCTTCGTCAGCATGACAAACTCTTTCAATCAAACAGTTCCTGGCCATCAGTATAATACGTTTTCCTTGAACCTACCAGTTTTTGGTGTATGGTTTCGCCCGCCGGGGTGGTTTTCTTTTTAGGCTGATGCACCTGCAAAAAATCCCTGAACTCGCCGCTGATGATGTCCGGGTGATCCTTCAATGTTTTCTCTTCGGCATGCTTCAGCACCTTTTCTATTGAATGTGCCAGTTGCTTTACCTTTTCTTCGGGTATTTTATTCGAGGCTGAAAATGGCGACAATTTAGCGTCATACAATATTTCATCGGCGTAGGCATTGCCTATACCACGTAAAATGTGCTGATCCATCAAAACAGTTTTAACCGCAGTACGCGTAGCGCTTAGTTTCTTTGTAAGATAATCAATATCAGCTTCCAACGCATCCGGCACATCCGATGGTTCAGGATCGAGCGTTAAATTTGCAGCTTTCTGAAAATCAGTCAGCGCCAGGCCCTTTCCACCTGCAAACAACAGTTCGGCCACCGTGAATTTCTGCTCATTCATATTATCAAGCGCGTACAATTGCCCGTGCAGCATCAGGTGCATACCTAATATATGGCCCTTTTCAAACTCAAAATGCAGCTGCTTGCCTGCGCGTACCACTTTTTTTAGTTCCAGCCCTTCAAGCGTTTCCTGCAATTTCTTTTCGGGTACATTCGCTTTACCTATTAAGCTTATTTTTTCAAGTCTCTTATTTTTAAACAGTTTGGTGAGGTTATGACTAAAAACCTGCAGGTCGGGCAATTCGGGCATGATGATTAATTTTTTATCAAAGTTTAAAAATAAAACCCGGAAACTTACCCACTGTTTTTCCTTTGTAAAAATTAAGGTCTATATTTAACTAACAGCCTTATTACTGATGGGCGGCCTGGTAAAATGGAAAACTATAGCATTGTAATATTCATCATGGCGTTAATGATCGGCCTTTCGGCAGTGGCCGATAAGGTACGTGTACCCTACCCCATTTTGCTTATTATGGCCGGCATTGCGGTTGGTTTTATTCCCGGTATACCCAATATTGAAATTAACCCCGAGATCGTTTTCCTCATCTTCCTTCCGCCTTTATTGTACGATGCCGCTTTTAACATTCGATTTGACGAGTTTAGAACCAACATTAATACCATTAGCACACTGGCTATTACGCTGGTATTTATCACAGCGTCGGGCATTGCAGTAGTAGCGCATTACCTTATTCCCGGCATGAGCTGGCCGCTGTCGTTCGTATTGGGAGCCATTCTGTCGGCAACCGATGCGGTGGCTGCCATGAGCATTACCAAGGGGTTGGGGCTGTCAAATTCAACCACCACAATACTTGAGGGCGAAAGTTTGGTAAACGATGCCTCGGCATTAGTAGCCTACCAGTTTGCCGTAGCGGCTGTTACAGGAGTGGCATTTGTAGTTTGGAAGGCATCGCTGCAATTTGTAGTATTGATGGCAGGCGGCGCGTTGGTTGGTTTTGTAATGGGTAAAATACTGGCTTACATCCTGAAACTGGTAAATAAAAATCACCTTGTTACTATCAGTTTTATGCTGCTGATGCCCTTTGTAACCTACCTGGTGGCTGAAGCTTTGCATGTTTCGGGCGTTATTGCCGTGGTGATACTTGGCCTGGGTATAGCCGCTTTTGCTAAAGGCCGCGCGAATGAGGAATTAAAAATGGAATCAAGATCCATATGGGCTATTATCATTTTTTTACTCAATGGACTGATATTTATATTGATAGGACTTCAATTCCCTTACGTGATAAAACACATCCCCCACGACGAGATACTGCCTTACATTGGTTACGCGTTTATCATAACCGTACTTGCGCTGGTTCTGCGTACCGCACGTGTTTTCCTGCAAAAAACCAATCTTCAACGGGCGTTTGCAAAAGGCAAAGGTAAAATCACCGAGAGCGCCCTGCTTGATTTTAAGGATAGCCTGGTTATCAGTTGGTCGGGTATGCGGGGTATCGTATCACTAGCCATTGCCATTGGTTTGCCCCAAACCCTTAGCAATGGGCAACCGTTCCCGGAGCGCAGCGCTATTATTTTCATATCGGTAGTAGTGGTATTATTTACCCTTATCGGCCAGGGGTTAAGTTTACCTTGGCTGGTAAAGCGGTTAAAAAGCAGGTAGAAATGGTGGCTTTAGCTTAAAAGATAGTAAAGAAATCCTTTAAACTACTTATATACATTTCCGAATACACTTTCGGTTCGTTATAGACCACAAACTTATCTTCCATTATTTCCTCTCTTTTTTTACCAAAAACAATGATTTTCCTGTGTGGTTCTGATACTTCAAAAGAATGTACAGTTATTTTTTTTTGAAGATACAGGCCGCTTCTTCCTGCTATATCATTTACCAACTCCGCCGCCTGGAAAGGTAATATCAGCCAGCATGTGCCATTTTCAGTAAGGTGTTTGGCAACCCCCATTATCAAGTCCTCAAAAAAATCCCCGTCCGTATGTTTTGCGAGCGACTTCCCTGCCTTTGGCGATTCAAGCGAATTTAAATGAAAAGGCGGATTAGAGACGATCAGGTCATATTTCCTGTCGGGATATTCATTAAAAAAGCCCTGAATAGGTAAAGGGAAAATGTTCAGTCTGTCAGCAAAGGGCGAATCTTGAAAATTTCTCCCGGCAGTTTGTGCGGCGGCTTCATCGATCTCCACTGCGTCAACTATGGATGAAGGGAAACGCTGCGCCAGCATCAATGCAATCACGCCGGTGCCTGTACCAATCTCAAGTATATTTCCGGGATCGTTGGCTTCAGTTAATGCCCCAAGTAATACGCCGTCCGTATTTATCTTCATGGCGCAATTGGTTTGATCGACGGAGAATTGTTTGAAACGGAACATTAGGCTAAATTATATAAATTGATTAAATTTGAATAAAAATGATATGCCTGAACTATTTAGATTATTTGGTATCAGATTTTTCTTTTTCAGCAATGAGCATTTACCAATTCACGTTCACATTGAGAATGGTGATGGTGATGCAAAATTTCAAATAAGACCTATCAAATTGCTATCTAACAATGGCATGAAAAACAAGGATATTAAGCTTGCTGAAAGCATAATTGAAGAAAATGAGGACCTAATAGAAAAAAGGTGGAACGAATACTTTAAGAAGTAATGCTTATGGTAACAATTAATTCGGTTTGGTTTTCGGGGAAATAACATTTGTGTAAAAATGAGTGATGGAAAAGTTATTGAATCACCCATTCAATCTTATCCAAATCTTAGCAAGGGCACGTTAAAACAAATAAATAATTACGAAATTAAAGAGGGTGGCAGATGGATACATTGGGAAGAATTAGATGAAGACCTTTCAGCAGAAGGTTTTTTACAAATTCACTGATCATTTCTCCACAAACTCAATAGGCAACCCATCCGGGTCGGCAAAAAAAGTATATCGCTTACCGGTAAATTCGTCTACGCGTATTGGCTCAACTGCTATACCTGCGGCTTTAATATGGGCTACGGCCTCATCAATATTGTCAACTTCAAATGCTAAGTGGCGCAACCCGGCTGCTTCGGGACGCGAAGGGCGCGGTGGTGGCCCGGGGAACGAAAAAAGCTCCACCTGGTATTGTCCTGCAACTTCCAGATCGAGCTTGTACGAATCTCTTTGCTTGCGATAAACCTCGCGAACTATTTTTAAACCGAGTACCTGCGTATAAAAATGTTTCGACCTTTCATAGTCGGTACAAATTATGGCTATGTGGTGTACCCGGTTCAACTTAAGCATGTTGTAACTATTTTTAAGCCCCTCTCCAATGGAGAGGGGTTGGGGTGAGGTCTATTCACCTAAAATTTCATGCAGTACATTATCATACACCATTTTCAGGTCGGTAACATGGCCGAATGGCTCTTCATCTACATTTAAAAACCCGTCGTTAACGGTTCCTAACAGGCTAAATTCCGTTTCGCTGGTTGCCATTAACTCAATAAAGCGTTCCTGGTCGTCAGGTGCAACGCTTACCACTACCCGGCCCTGTGCCTCGCCAAACAAAAATGCGTCCTTACGGATAGCGCTATCGGTTTCAATATCGAAACCTAAACCGTTTGGCATAGCCGATTCAACCAAAGTAACATATAAACCACCATCGGCCACATCATGCGCCGATTGTATCATTTTATGTTTGATGAGTTGTTTGATCACCTGGTGCATGGCATATTCTTTATCCAGGTCGAAATATGGCGCCGGGGCAGCCAATATTTTATACCATGATGCAAGGTACTGCGACGATGCTATATCATTTTGCGATTCGCCTATCAGGTAAATTAAATCACCGGGAGATTTGAAATCAGATGTCATTAAGGTGCTCATATCATCCATAACCCCTAACATACCGATTGTTGGCGTCGGGAAAACAGAACCGCCATCGGGCGATTGATTATAAAAGCTAACGTTACCACCGGTAACAGGGGTTTCAAATTTTGTACAAGCCGCACCCATACCTTTTATGGCGCTTACGAATTGCCAGTAAACTTCGGGTTTGTAAGGGTTACCAAAGTTTAAACAATTGGTTATGGCAACCGGTTCGCCGCCTGCGCAGGTAATATTACGTGCTGCTTCTGCTACAGCTATTTCGCAACCCTTTTGAGGGTCGGCATATACGTAGCGCGAGTTACAGTCAACCGTAATTACAATAGCCTTATCGGTACCCATTACAGCTACTACAGCAGCGTCGCTTGGGCGGTTAGTGGTCATGGTTGATACACCTACCATTGAATCATATTGGTCGGTCACCCAACGTTTTGAGGCAATATTAGGGTGCGATAATAAATGCTCGGCAACAGCTACCAGGTCGGCAGGTTCCTTAACATCCTCTATCTTAAATTTTTGATTTTCTTTAAAATAAGCAGGTTCTTTATATTCACGCTGATAAACTGGCGCGCCGCCGCCTAAAACCAAATCGTCGGCTGGTACATCGGCAACCAGTTCGCCCTTCATGTAGTATTCCAGGCGCTGGGTATCGGTTACTTCGCCTATAATAGCGCAGTTCAGATCCCATTTATCAAACACGGCTTCTACTTCGGCCTCACGGCCTTTGTGTACCACGATCAGCATACGCTCCTGTGATTCAGACAGCAATATCTCGAAAGGCTTCATGTTTTCCTGGCGGGTTGGTACTTTATCCAAATCGATACGCATGCCATGTTCGCCCTTGGCCGACATTTCGGAGTTTGAACAAATGATACCTGCCGCGCCCATATCCTGCATACCTACAACGGCGCCGGTTTTTATTACTTCAAGCGTAGCTTCAAGCAATAGTTTTTCCTGGAAGGGATCGCCAACCTGTACGGCCGGCAAATCATTTACCGAATCCTCGGTTATATCTTTCGACGCGAAAGCCGCACCATGTATACCATCTTTTCCTGTAGCCGAACCTACTATATAAACCGGGTTGCCTACACCATATGATGTAGCCGATACCGTTTCGCCGGCCTTAACTATACCTGCCGAGAACGCGTTTACCAGCGGGTTAACATTATAACATTCATCAAAAAACAATTCGCCGCCTACGGTTGGTATGCCGAAAGCATTACCATAGTGACTGATACCTTTTACTACACCCTTAACCAACCATTTAGTACGATCGAGTTCTAAATCGCCAAAACGCAGCGAGTTTAGTTGAGCGATGGGCCTTGCGCCCATGGTAAATATATCGCGGTTTATACCGCCTACACCAGTCGCGGCGCCCTGGTAAGGTTCCAATGCCGAAGGGTGGTTATGCGATTCTATTTTAAAAGCACAGCCAATACCATCGCCAAGGTCAACAAGGCCGGCATTTTCTTCGCCTGCCTTAGCCAGCATACGCGGGCCATCTTTTGGCAAGGTTTTTAACCAGGTGATGGAGTTTTTGTACGAACAATGTTCGCTCCACATTACCGAGAAGATGGATAACTCGGTAAAATTAGGCACGCGCCCTAATATTTCTTTTATGCGGTCGAATTCTTCGGGTAATAAGCCTAAATCTTTGGCGGTTTCAACAGTGGTTAATTGCAGGTGCTCCAATGTAATTTTATTTATTTTGAAAGGATGTGCAAAGGTAGCTAAAAGAGGTGAAAGGTAAAAGAATAAAGGGGAGAAAGGCAAAAGGGTAAAGGCGAAAAAATAAAGGTAAAGGGTTGAATGAAAAATATTAGGAAATGATAAGCTGAATACCAAATATCATAAACAAAAAGGGCAGGAACGAGAGATAAATCTCTTACTCCTGCCCTGCTGCTTGCAGATCAATCACCATTCACCGTTATCCTTTCACCTTTAACCTCCAAGCTTTATATGTCCCGGCAGCTTAATTATTATCGTCGGTTAATTGAAAATTTATTGGAATGTTAAATCTCACACGTACAGGCTGGCCATTTTGAATACCCGGTTTCCATGCCGGTGACATTTTTAATACACGCAGGGCCTCTTCATCCATACCATAACCTGCGCCGCGATCGACCACAATATTTGATAAACGGCCATCCTTTTCAACTATAAAGCTAACCCAAACTTTTCCTTGCATGTGCTGATCAACGGCCATATCGGGGTATTTTAAATTTTTACCCAGGAATTTACTCCAGGCACCCGCGCCGCCATAAGGTTCGGGCATACGCTGAAGGCCGGCAGTTGAAACAGGTTCATTACCAGGATTCTTTGTAGGGGAATCTGACGTTCCTCCTCCCCCGCCGGGAGTTGTTCCGGGATCAATTGTATTTGTGGGCAACCCGGGTACACCGGCATTAGGATCGGCCTTCACCGGCTGCTGGATTGTTGCGGGCGGTGGTGTAGCAACCGGCACATATAATCGCGGCGTATTTGCCGGTAAGCTTTGTGCAGGCGGTGGACTAACATGCGACCGCGGCTGATGATGTTGCGCAAGTTGTGGATGTTCTACTACAAAGTCGCGCAGGTGCACTTCATGCATAATTGGTATTGCAGGGACAACAACCGGTTTAAACAACGCGCCAATAATTATAACCGGGATGCTGATACCTACGATAGCGATACCCATTGCGGTCAGCATTGTTCGCGAGTTATGCTGCCTTAATTCATAAGCACCGTAGGCTTTGTTACGATTGTCGAATACAAGCTCGAGCCACTCGGTCTTGTACAAATCAAATTTGGAGATAAGCATGGTTTTAGGAATTTAATTTCATATAAAACGCTTATACATATATTTTAGTTTGTACAGGACGCGAATAACAATACAATTTAACAATTTTTAACATTGATTTTTCCAGACGAACTTATTTCAACAAAAAAGCCGTGAATATTCCACGGCCCTTATGTTATAAAAATGTTAAAAGGTATTACCAGTCCTTTGTGCTTATTACTTTCTTTTTCGTTTCCGCCGGTTTAGTAGCCGATATTCTTACCATGTATTCTTTTAGTTTACTGCCAAATTGTATGCTATAAGCGCCGCTTTGGTCAAGGCAGTTGTTCAACTCAACTTTCTCCAGCTTTGATAAGCCGCTTTCCAAAGGTATTTCCACCCCTTGTTCGGGTACCGAATTACCATAACGGTCGGTTTTATATGGGGTATAAACAAAATCGGTAAGCCAGTATCTGTATTTTTGGTCCTTATACCCAATGGTAAATGTGTAACTTATCTCGCCGGCAGCATGTTTGGCTACCGACAAGCCTGTTAATACTAAAAACTTTCCTGTCCCGGTAATGTTGGCGGGCGCGGCCGCCTGGTCTATCTTATTTTTTGGATAGTTTATTTTCAGGAAATATAGCGCCCTGTTTTGAAAAGTATCGGCCGTTAAACCGGGCTGCTCAACAACTTTGTAATAAATATATTTATTGTGTTCATCAAATACTAACGAATCCTTTTGGGCCGATGCCGCTTTGGCAAACAGCAAACACAATAAAACAACAACTATTTTCTTCATGCCATAAAGATAAAAAAGCCACCCCGTATATGGGGCGGCTTTTCATGATAAATATTCACATAAGGTAGTTAAAATGCATATACTGCAGCTAACACAAATTGTGTAGCTGATGTTGTTGGCGCGCCGCTGCTATCAGTAAATGTAGAATATGCCTTTTTGTTAACATCATCAAGCCTTATTTCGGGTATGAAAGTTAACGGACCAGCTTTTATATTAGCTGTTAAAGTTGACCCTAATACTGAACCACCCGGGAGTGGGCCAGCAAGTGATGAGCCTTTAGCGTCTGTTTTGAAATATTCTTCTCTTAAACCAATAGTGGCTATTTTAGATACTGCTATCTGGGGATATAGAGCTACACCTGAATAACCATAGGTTGTAGCGCCAAAGGTGTAGTGCGAAGGCTTAAATGTGGCAGCATTTAAACCTAATTTAAATGCAGAAGTAATTTGATAAGCAGTAGTTAGATCAAGTATTGTACCTGAAGTTGGGCCTGTAGCAACGTTAAGATAAGCGGTCCAGTTTTTTACAGGGGTAACTGTTAACTGTGCGCCAAAAGTTGATACATCATGCTGTGAGGTATAAACATTCCACGCGTCATTAAATATACCCGCCATTAAGCTTACTTTATCACTAAATGTATAAGTTAATTTAAAGCCTGCATTTTGAAACGGACCGTTAGTAAACAGGTATGAAGTAGAATAGTTAAAGTTTCCTGTCGGAGAGATAACCTCATAACCAATAAAGGTTGATATGTAACCTGCTGTAGCGTTTAATTTTGGTGTAAGATTATACGATACATATAAGTTTTGAATATGATAACCTGAAGTTGGGATAGATTGATCATTCCGTGGGCCAAATGACAACTCACCTACAAACGACGCGTTGCCAACGGTTTTCTTCAGACCCAGGTCGACCATGCCGATAGATATGGAATTATTTTCAGATGCAAAGCTGGTACCTATGTTTGGGTGGCCCGAAAAGTCGTCTTTGTAATAAGTATCGACCGATCCGTAAAGCACCAGTGGAGCATCCGCGGTGGTTTTTACGGTATCCTGCGCTCGTGAGGCAAAACTATACGTGGATGCGGCAAGTAGTAGTAGTAAAAATTTCTTTTTCATGTTGGTTAATTGTTAATAGGGTAAAATTTAGTTGTGGGTTGATTTTTATTAAATTGATACATTTTTGATTTTACAACACCTTGTACCAAACAGGTGCCATTATTGTAAATCCTTTAGTTTGCAACTGTTTTTCAACAGGTTACAATTAACAGGTCAGTTATTTAAAGGACAAAGAGAGCCTAACCCTATCATTTTGATAGGTTGCATGATAATTTGTTATAATAAAAACGGGAGAATAAAACCCTGTACGGCTGATGCATAACCGTACAGGGAGTTTATAAATTATTTATGCTGATACAGGGGCTGTTTTTTCAAACAGGCCGCTTATGCTTATATCATCATCCTGTGCAGGGTAAACTTCGATACCGTGATCGAACACATCCAAACCACCTATGCCTAATTCACCATGTTCTTCAACACGCAGTTTCCAAGGATGTGGTAATTTATTGATGATGTACATCATTACAAAGGTTACTACAAATACCGCGATAGCAATGGTGAATGTACCAATAGCCTGCGCTTCGAATACATCCCATTTACCGCCATAAAATACACCGGTTACAGGTGCTGAGTTATCAGCACCGTAAGGGCCGGTAGCGCCATATTGCCCCGATGCAAATAAACCTAATGAAAGTGTACCCCAGATACCGGCTAAACCATGTACTGATACTGCACCAACCGGATCGTCGATACGTAACCACTCTAATAAATACATACCGCCAAATACTACTATACCGGCAACCGCGCCTAACAGTGTTGCACCAAGCGGGCTAACCCAGTAGCAAGGGCAGGTAATAGCAACCAGGCCGGCCAATGTACCATTCAGCGTAAATCCTAAGTCGAATTTACCTTTGGTGTTACCTATCCATAATGCCATTAACATAGCCATCATACCACCCGAGCAAGCCGCAAGAGTTGTATTGGTAGCAATACGGCCAATGCCCTGTGCATCCATAGCTGAAAGTGAGCTTCCCGGGTTAAACCCGTACCAGCCAAACCATAGTATGAATGTACCAACTGCTGCCATCAGCATGTTGTGTCCCGGTGGCATACCGCCTTTTTCTTTATCATCACGTGCAAATATTCGTCCTAACCTTGGCCCTAACACAATTGCGCCTGCCAGTGATGCCACACCACCAATGGTGTGTACCACGGTTGAGCCTGCAAAATCGCGGAAGCCCTGGCCCAATGATGCAAAGAAATTACCGGTTGAACCCATTACAGCTAACCAGCCATCAGGTCCCCAGGCCCAGTGGCCAATTATTGGGTAGATGAAACCTGTGATACCGATAGAGTAAAGAATATCGCCACGGAAGCTTGTACGGCCTATCATAGCACCTGATACGATGGTTGAACAAGTATCGGCAAAAGCGTACTGGAATATCCAGTGTGCAATTACAGGGATACCTGTACCAGCGTATGTAGCAGGGATGTTTTGTAAGAAGAACCATGAACCCGCAACCTTAGCGGCAGGATCACCATGCCAGCCGATGAAGCCATTGCCCCACCCAAACATGAAAGCATAGCCTATGGCGTAAAATAAGATACCGCAAAGGCAGGTATCAAACATACATTCCATCAAAACGTTAACTGTTTCGCGTTTACGTGCAAAACCTGCTTCAAGCATAACGAAACCAGCCTGCATACCAAATACCAAAAAGGCAGCCACCAATGTCCATGCGGTGTTAATGGAGTTCATCATTGAGGTTTCCAGGTCGGTAGGTTTTGGTGGCGCAGCTGCTGCCGCATGTGCTGTGGTGCCTAACAAGCCGGGCAATGTTACCAT
>Ga0206874_1068_pt1 | contig 27467 bp, 18 predicted proteins | sample Alteio_BWOrgCont_12_FD_152629 | JGI IMG/M metagenome (GOLD analysis project Ga0206874, IMG submission 152629) | Enriched cells from forest soil in Barre Woods Harvard Forest LTER site, Petersham, Massachusetts, United States -... | ecosystem: Environmental > Terrestrial > Soil > Temperate forest >...
CGGCGAGATTGACCGCCAGTACGCCAAGTACCGCAACGGCGAGAAATATTAGAATTCCAGCATTCACGACCCTGTTCAGATTCGTATAGTCTTGAAGCGTGTAATGCTCAGAGACGTGCTTTGTCAACGTTCCCATAACTCCGATATCGGCGAGAGAAGTCAAACTGTTGATAGAGAGGAATACAGCCCAAGCCCCGAACCCTTGAGTGCCAAGGTGCCGCAAGAGGAAGGGCGTGAGCAGAAATGGGACAGGAGCGATTACGACCAGCCTTAGGAGACCGGACGCAACATTGTGAACAATCTTGGTACCAATCGGTCGCTCACGCGGTTGCGACGGAAGTCGGACTTCTACATGGGGCAACGTCGACATGAAAGCGCAAACCAAAAACTACAGAGCCAATCAACTACCTACTGGACGGAGTGCCGCCCACGGCGCAGGATTCGAGGCAACGGCGTGCTACATTGCCCGAACGTCGAATAACAAAGTCCGTTTAAGTGCGGAGATCACATCGGAAGAAAATCGTTTATGCTGTATGCTTTTTGTGACGAGTTTCTTGCTATTTCAGACCAGCGGGAACTTCGTCAAAAACATCATAGTTCGTTCGGTCCGATATCGCGGGATGACATTCACAACTCTCGACCGACCTCTGAGCCTGCAAAGATGACTCCAGTACCCGTCGTAAACCAAACCAAGTCAGTGAACGGCCTGCGCAAATCGAATGTCTGGGCGGTCGTGGTAACGCATAACCCGACATCGGACTTCGAACAAAATGTTCGGGACCTTGCCCCCCAGGTAGACGAGTTAGTCATTGTAGACAATCAATCCTCCCCGGTAATTCGACAATTCATTGAAAAGGTTGCTTCAGCCCACAACACCAAAGCCATTTGGGGTCAGCAAAATCTTGGTATTGCTTCCGCGCTAAACGCCGGAATTGACCTGGCTTTGGCGAGCAGCGAATGCCGATGGATCCTGATGTTGGACCAGGACAGTCATGTACCTCCAGATTTCGTTGCGACCATGTTTGACGCCTACGAGGCTTGTGCTTTTAAGGACGAGGTCGCGTTGATCGGCGCCAATTACCAGTTGGTTTTCCGAACCCTGCAGCCACCTAGCCCTGCCGGAAACACTCCCGCCAAAGAAGTAAAGACACTCATGACATCAGGCACTCTGGCTAAGAGGACGGTTTTCACGGATTGCGGGAGCTTCGACGAATCCTTTTTCATGGACTATGTCGATCACGAGTTCTGCTTTCGAGTTCGACGCCACGGGCTTCGCATCATTCAAGCCAAGAACGCCATACTGCAGCATCGGCTGGGCTCGCCGACTTTGCATCGGATGTTCGGAAGACCATTTATAACGGCGAACTACAGCGCAATCCGACGATATCACCAAGCCCGCAACCGCCTCATCTTCTACCGCAGATACCTGTACACTGACACGAAGTGGATTGTGTGTGATTGTTTTAGGTGGTTTAGAGAAATCCTTAAGGTCATGGTCGTCGAACCCGATCGACGAAACAAGCTGGCTAGCATCGCTCGGGGTGTTAGGGATGGCTTGGTTCAGATAGGCCAAGCGGCAAAAGCTCCGACCCGCGGGTCGAAGTCACTCCACAAAACAGATTAACCGGATTCTGCTTTCGTCGCCACGCTCACAAAAACAACTCCGTAACACAAATGGACCTTTGGTCAGCTGCCTGTTTCCTGAGCTCATCACTGAATCGTCACGGAGAAAATCAGGGTTTGCGAACTCGTTCCCGAGGTAGCCGTCACTATGGGGTAATAGTGACGCGTCGAGCTCCCACCTTGGCCAACTGCAGCCGCGCCACACCCGGCGCCACCAAGCACGAACACAAACAACGCCGCCACCAGCGCGAGCGATCCGACTTGCCGGTTAACTTTCGGACGAGACAGGGGAATCATCAGTGCGCCTGCGCAGCCAAATGACAGAAGTACAACATAGGACGATTGCAGTTCTCGAGTCTTAGTCTTGGAGGATGTCTGCGGCGCACAAGTAATCGAAAGGGTGGCATTTCCTGCAGTCCCGCGGTCCAACGAGACCAATTCGGGATCAACGGAACAACCGATTTCGGGCGAACCTACCATGCAGTTAAATTCGATGTTCCCCGCGAAGCCGTTCTTAGAAGTCAAAATAAGATCAGCTGTCCTCTCTGTCCCAGGGGTAAGAGTCAGGGTCCGTGTTCCGGACGAGAGTGAAAAGCTTTGATCGATGGACGGCGGGTTCCATTGCGAGATCGGGACCCAAAATGGGGTTTTGCCGAGGTCGCTTACGATAAATGTGATCGTGCCATTTACGACGATTGACTGTGCCCCCATCAGGCTAATATTTCCACCAGCCGCAAACGTAACCGGGCCATTGGTGGCATAGAATGTTGCCGTCTCTCCAGCCCCGAGATTCGCCTGTATGGTTGTGATAGGCGTGGTCGAAGCAATCAGACCCACGGTGTGGGAACCACCGATGTTTATAGTCGAATCGGCTGTTATCTGACCCGTTATTCCGCTGGTCACCGGCAAATTAGTCCCGCCCAAGAACAGATTGTCCTGGTAAAGGATACTTACACCATTGGGTACGCGCACCACGGTATCTGCCGGGCCCATAATGTGATTGTGGATGAAGCGGATACCGGATGGTCCTGTAGTAAGAACGTTCAGGAGGTAGCCCGCGCCATTGTTTTGTCCGCTGGTCTGGAAACCGGCGTCGGAGATGGTCAGCCCCGCGACCGGCCCCAAATCACTATGGACCAAATAGACCCCCCAAAGGTTTTCGTGGTGAGGACTGTAAAATGACAGCGCCCATCCTCCATCAATCTCCACCGCTGTAGCCGCCGCTTGAGAAGTCAACCCACGGAAATTTATGTCTATCGGAACTGCATAGTGATTTGGCGGGTAACCACCAATAAAAATATTTGTCCCATCCCCTGGTCCGAAGCCGTCGAACTCACAATCGTTGAAAGCGAGGTTATACGATCCACCTTCGATTCGCAGCGCGTTTCCGGCTCCTTGGGGCCTGAAAACGATCACCCTGTTGAATTCGGTGAACTGAGTCAGCCCGCTGTAGTTCGCGTTGGTACCTCGGATATGTATCGCGTTCCCGCCAAATCCGGTGAGCACAAGGTCTTGAAATTGTGAATACCACACCCCAGAATTAAAGTAGCCGCTCGAGTCGAAAAACATACCATCCTGAGCCGTGTTACCGGTCGCACCATAGATATGGAGGCCCGAAAGTAGCACTTCCTTTGCTGCTCCGTCGGTATGTTGCGGAACCACCACCACCGGCATATTGCCATTGGTGGATTGCAGAAACGTGACGCTGGCGCCCATGCCAATTATCTTTAAGTCGTTCTCCAATGTAATTTGAGTGACACTGTAGGTGTGCGGCCCGAGATACAAAGTGACTGCTTTCTGACCAGGATCGATAGTCCCCAAGTTTAGATTGGTGTTGGGAGAGTACGCATAAATAACACACCCGGCGGCGGGACACGCTTGGATTGCGTCGGGAACTCCGCCCGCGAACTGGTCGGCAAACAGAATATTGGCCAAGTTCTGCATTCCCACGACCCCGTTAGAGTCAGTGATCTGAGAGTTTTGGATGGATGTAGCAGAACCGAATTTTGGAACAGCATTTACCGTACCGCCAGTGGTGGTCACAGGTGAGTTAGTTGTTGGTTTCGCAGAGCCCGACGTCCCGGCCGCAATTACAACGCTCGCAGGAGAACTCGCCCCGGATACGCCCGTGGAGGCAACGGCCTGGCCAGAGATTGAAGTCGGCGCTCTTAAGAACGCCGAGGCTGGAAGTCCCTGCAGCGTTTCCGTGTCTGCGGCCTTGAGAGCATAGGGCACGCTAACAAGGACCACGCGCGAGTGTTCCTGTTCACCGTCCAGTTGCGGCCAGACCCCCAGCCACCTCGACTCGGGTGAGTTGAATACCTCGACCGGCATACCTTCGGCTTTGGTCATACCAAGCAGAACGGCATAACGTCCCTGCGGATCAAGGGAAACATTCTGAGTTTCTTGCCAAAGTGGTGTACCGCTGGTGGCCTGGCCGTAGACGGAGAAAGTCACCCCCACCGTGCCACTCCGCGGGTGCCCAGTACTGTCAACCAACGTACCCGTAAAGCGTATAAGCCTCGGCACAGAGGAACAACTGGTGCTGCTGTCGGCGCACGAACTTTGTGCAACGACGCTCGCTGAGAGCAGCAACAGAGCGAATAGAATGCGAATCAGTCTCATCTCCGTATTGCCCGTCCTGCGGATTGTGTAAACCTTCAGACTAATCCTCTTGCGTCTCATAGGACAGGCCCCTCACTTCTCCCCAGAGCATTTTTTATGATCGATACGAATCATGCCGTGCTTTATCGTGCTGGACGAATTAGAAATGCGACACGGTTTGACCGAGCAAACGAAAACCCCTTGCATCTGTCACTAAGTAAGGTGTCAAAGCGCCCACATCACGCGCACTAAAACCGCAGCGCGTCGGAAGGTTGCACGCAGACTTACGCACATGCTCTTTGGTAAACGCCTATTGTCTTCTGTGCTTTATCCCCTTCCGTGAAGTCGCCAGCACGACGAAGACCTTTCTGTCTCAAGGCGCCGGCAAACGTCTCATCAGAAAGCACGCGTTCCATCGCAGTTGCGATTGACGCGACCGAATAAGGATCGGCAAGGACCGCGGCGTTCGAAGCAACTTCTTCCAAAGATGAACCGAAAGAAGTAACAATGGGAACTCCGCACGCCATTGCTTCTACAAGTGGAATTCCAAACCCCTCGCAGATGGATGGATAGACAAACAGATCGGCGGCATTATAGAAGATGGGCAGATAATCAGCCGGCACGTATCCGACGAACCGGATCTTTGATTCCAACGACAAGTCACGAACCCTTTGAAGTACCCTATCCGCCATCCAGTCTTGCTTGCCAACAATTACCAATTCGTGAGCAAAGCCTTTGCCAGATAAAACGGATAGAGCTTCAACCAGTCTCTCCAGATTTTTGCGAGCATTGATCCGCCCTACATACAGGATGAAAGAGCCCTGGACATTGTACTCTCGCGCAAGCGTCTCACGGCAGCGATGAATGTCCATCGGCCGAAACTCTTCGCGCGGCGCTTCGTACACTACCGTAACGCGCTCGGGGTCAACACGGTAGCGGTTGACGATGTCTTGTTTCGAAAACTGTGACACTGTGATGATGTAATCCGAGCGGCGGGCAGACCACGGGAACAACAGCCCAAATGTCGTTCGCTCCACTGGACTGTAGAACTCAGGATGGCTTTCGAAGAGAATATCCGCAATCGTGGTTACGGAACGGGAGTTGCAGAATGGAGGGAGGATGTACTGCGCGTGGAATACGTCCAGCCTTTCCCTTCGGCACTCGACTGGGAATGCAAACGGAATCCGAAGAAATGGATTGGCCGGCCAGATGCGCTTTATGCAGAATTGTTCACACTGGGGAATCTGTTTTTCGGCGCCGGAGTGCGTGAAATAAATAACATAGCGATCGCCGTTCGATTGCTGTGCAGCCAGTGCCCGGAGCAGTTGCACATAATAGCTTTCGTTTCCCGCGGACTTGCTTCCCAAGGCATGGGCATCGATACCTATTTTCATGATGTGGCAATCGCGACGGACTAGAATTACTCTGCCGTAGCGACGACGCCGTTGGTCTCCACACTCGGTAGCCACCTACGTCGCGATAGTGCCACCGCCTCCGAGAGGTTGTGCAGCGCAGGTAGCACGTCTTTCTTATTGGCTTGTGCTGCGGGGCATCGAACCGGAGAATTCGCAGAATAGTTGGCGGCGGATTTTCTTATGCCGCGCCGAATACTCCTACTGATTTTTCATCTCGACCTAGCGGTTCGTACAAACCCAATTGGCGATCGAGAGCGGGCTTTTCTCCCCGCACGAGGCGCTCGAAATAATCTTCATATTGATCGACGATGTGGTCCCAAGTGTATCGCGCAAGGATGCGAGTCGGCGCCTTACGGCGATAGTGGGCGGCCTCCTCGGGAGACTCTTCGATGCGCCGCAGTTGACTGGCTAGATCCGAGGGATCGTTACCAAACAAGATTCCGCAGTCTCCAACGACTTCACGATTGAAGGCATTATCCAAAGCCAACACGCAATTTCCATATCCCAGAGCCTTCAGCAAGGCGGGATTCGTTCCGCCGACGCTGTGACCATGAATGTAGGCAAAGCAATTACAGTGGAGTTCTTTGACGTGTTCGCTGTTGTCGACATGGCCTAGGAAGCGTACACGAGGATCTGTGCTACGCTTCAAGGAATCCACAAATTCACTCCGATAGTTGGCACCGCCCGCGATTACCAGGAGTTTTTGGCTCTCGCTCTGCTCGAATCCCTTTACGATCAGATCGGCATTGTTTTCCGGAACCAAACGACTGGCGACCAGATAATACTCACAAGGTTTAAGGCCATAATGTTCAAGTACATTTGGATCGGTTGAGCTCTCCAGATTGGCTCCGTATGCGATCGAGACCGATCGGGTACCAAATTCTTCGAGATATATCTGCTGCATGGCAACCGCGTCGGTGACGACTCCATCGGGACAAATCGTTCCAGCGAGGCGGGCATTCAGATGGAAGTACTTCCGTCCGAGTTGGCTCCACTTCGACCTCCTCCATTCGACCCCGTCGACGTTAATCGCCACCTTCTTCCCGAAAAGGCGGGGCACAACGCAGTGCAAGGTATTCGCCACATTCGTGACCAGCATAACGTCGACATTGCGAAAGAGAACATCAAACACACAAAATAATGTATGAGTCGGCGTGGTCAGGTTCTTGGTTTCAATGCTTGGCAGATAGACCAACCGGACTCCCCGGTATGTCGCTGGCCGATCTCGAAAAAGGCTCCTCCGACAATAAACGATAACGTCGTGTCCCCGTTCTACGAGTCGAGGCGCAAGTTCTCCGAAAAATGTTTCCGTGCCGCTATACGTGCTTGGTATTCCTCGGCCGCCAAATAAAGCAATACGCAACTCGATATTCCTCCAAACTCTCCTGAACCGCGGGTGGCGATTTCGGCGAAAGTCTACCACATGAGATCACCATCGCCGACTTGTTTACTTTACATTCTGACTTCTGTTCGATCGACTATCGACGACCTCTACGACGTCACCTAATTCGAGAATTTCTTAGGGGCCCGGAAGGCGGCGGGCAATGTTGAAACCTGCGGACGTAGCAGCATTCGCCAAAAAGCCGTTACTCCGCATAGTAGGCCCCAGCACGATGCAAAATCTCGGCGAAGCATTCTAGCAATCATCGTACGAGGTATGTAGTAACCCAAGAGAGCGGGCCAGCAAGTCAGCCAGTGATAGAAGCGGGCGTGCTTGTGCATTACCCATAACGTATTGCGCATGAACATGAAAAAACGAAGGCGCTCGCCGACATTCTTGCGGAGATCGACGCCCTCGCGATGCCAAAGACGCGCCGAAGGCACGTAGCGGATCACATATCCCGCGTCGCGCACGCGTAGTGATAAGTCAACATCTTCAGAGTTGGCAAAAATCTTTGCGTCAAATAATCCGACTTTGCGCAGAGCCTCGACGCGCAACAACATCACGCAGCCCGTTGCCCAGTCGAGATCCCGAACCGCATCGTATCGAACTCTGTCCCGATCCCCCCGTCCAGTATGCAGAGCCATGCCCGTCCACGGGCTGTATGTACCTCCTGCCCACCATAAGAGGTCACGAGGCTGGTAATAGTAAATCTTCGGCGAACAAATAGCAGCTTTCGGATTGCTATCTGCCTCCTTCACTAATTCGGCGAGTAAGCAAGGATCGACTATCGTATCGTTATTTACTAGCAAAATGTAGTCGAATCCGGATTCTTCGAGAGCTTCTTCCATGCCGACATTGCAACCTGCCGCAAAACCAAGGTTCTGCTCGTTTGCGATAACCCGCACATTCGGAAACTCCTGCCGAATTGCTTCCGCCGAGTTGTCGCTGGAGCCGTTATCAACCACCGTGATGCTACATTGCACACCGGACATCGCCAGCAGGCTGTGAAGGCAATCCACTGTCATGTCCCGTCCGTTCCAGTTCAGGACGACAACGCAAACGCGGGAATTCGAATTTACCGGCGCGGATTTGTCATTCACGGTTATCTTGTCGAACCGCACAAACGCTGTGAACCAGGGCTTTCTGCAAGACTTTGTAATATTAACTGTCGCCAGTCGATCCCCGGCGAAAGCGAATGTGCGTCAAGGTGCGAGGCGATTCCAGGAACAGGCACCCACAGCTGCAAGCGCTTGCCGAACAGAATCTGGTTCCAAGAGAACAGCCAAGCCTTAACGATGATTTTCCATTCGAACGAACCGTGGACGAGGCTGCTAATAAGAAACAGTGGATTGCATACTCGCTGCTTTGTAAGGCTCAGCCACAACGAACTATCAAAGTTACCACGGACGTAGCTCACGAAGACACCCCGGTATTTGCTGAGCGTTTGTTTACGAGTAAGAAACGTCAGACAGGTTGACGAGGCTGTCCTCCAATGACGGCCAGCATACGTTTTTATCCACTTTGGAGTGCGGTGTAACGCGAGACGATAACAATCCAAATGGTCGAAGGGCGACGCGAAGTGAACTTCAGGATCCGACCTTAAGAACTCAACCATGCTCGAAAACTGGTTTGCGAGGTAGAAGTAGTCATCTTCGGCGAAATACACCAAATCAGAGTCAGCCTGCTCAAGAAGCACCTCAATCTGCTTGGCAAAGGTCTGATGGTTTCCGACACTGTCGAACTTAAGAACCACCAATTGAGCATCATCGAAGTACTTTCGGAACAATGCTTCATATTCAGGAGGGCAGCCATCCAATATTGCCCATAGCTTAACCCGTAAACTGCCCAGCGACTCTTTAAACGACCTCAGGCAAGCTTCGGAAAGGCCGTATTTGTCATCTCCTAAGCTTAGATCACGCGCCGGTCCTGACACCCTGGGGTATATGCGGTACGCAACGGCTAAGTCATAACTTTTGGCACCGGTCATTCTGGAGCGCTCTCCGGGGGTCTGGCATGATTCAAGGCTACGGTTGCCGCAGCCGCTAACAGACCAAGATGGATCCAGGTGAATGTCAGGAGAGTAGCCTCAGTGGCTTGGAAAGTGATCGCGTAAAGCAATAGCCCCGCCGAAAGCGCTACGATTGATACTTTGGTCGAGTGAGTGGCTACTCTAAGAGCCCGGTACGAGGCCCTTGCAAGGGTGGCGAGGAAAACCAAGAACACAGCCAATCCTACCACTCCCGTATCGTGTAGGACGCGCAACGGTGTATTGCCAATATAGGCACCTCCGTTGTCCTCGACATTGTCTGCCACCGGACCGAACCACTCCGAGTAATCGAAGAGCAGCTGAAAGCTGGATGTGCCCGTTCCAAAAACGGGGTGAACGCTAACATCTTGGAGCGCAGCCGTCATTTGAACCAGCCGACCGTAGGTTGAGGGATCGTAATCCAAGTCGTCGGTGCCAAGTGTGCTGAATCGCTGACCTATATATTCGAGCACAAAGGGGCTGAGCATTGCCAGTACAAGACCAAGGCCAATAGCCAAAGGCAACAGCCGTCGCAATTCAAATTGTCCTTTCCTAACCGAGATGAAGAACACGGCAAGAATGGGAATCGGCAGACCCAGCAACACCGAACGGGCCAAGCTGAAAACGGCCGCGAGCAGAGCCAACATGGCTCCCCACCCATACCAGAAACGCGTGCGCTCCCTGCTCAACAAGAACAGCGTCAAGAACATGACAGCGATGCAACCGGTGTAGCTTCCGAACAGATTCGCCTCGTACTGAGTCCCATAGGTTCCGGGAATCGAACCGTATTGCCCGACCTCGACCCCCCAGGTGGTGCCAAAAACGTGGTTAGAAACAGAAGCGAGAGTACCCCAGATGGCTTCACATAGTCCCACATAAAGCAACGCCCGAAGCGCCAGCCAGATTTGCCGATCACTTCTGATCAGAATCCTAATCAGAAAGTATGGAATTATTACAAGGGCGTTGAGGGTAGCCCACCGCAGGGTCTTGCTCGGCTGAGGAGAAGTCACTAAAGAGGAAAAAAAATTCATCCCAACATACGCTAGCAGCCAATAGTCGAAATCTCTTAGTCGCAAGTTGAGCTCAACGTGTCCACCGAAATGCACTACGATGGCCACAATTGCCAAAGAAGTCGCTACATATTCAGGACGTAGGTGAAGACCACCCAATGTAACGCTGAAACGGGATAGGGCGGCGCCGATGGTCAGCAGGAAAACACAACCAGTTGGCCACTTACTGAAAACCAGCGCCACCATACCAAGAGTCAGGGCAATCGCGAGGAGTAGGTACCCCACGTTAGTGAGGTCCTCCGTGGCAAACAACCATGCCAGCACCAGAATCTCACCTGCCAAAAGCGCTATACGGAGTGTGCGATCAGCGAATGCCAGTGTCATCGAAGTTTGGCTCGCACTAATACAAAAGTCTGGTGAAAACCAAAACTTGTCCAGAAACTCAGATTCAACTCGGGCTTCAGGTTTCGCAATTCGCCTTTGCGCCGGGTTCCGACATTTCTGGCAAGACGGCAATCTCTACAGAAGGTCCCGGCTGAAACTCGCTTCGCCGCCCCCCGTTCCAGTATCCGTACCGCCAAAGTAGAGGTGCTGTAGCAGCAGAAATAAAAGCCCGACTCAGCCAAGGCAGATCTACGGATTTCTCAACGATTCTGGTCGCTCCCCGCATAAGCTTATCGGGATTGCTACCCAGCATGTGTTGAATCCCAAGTTCCGCGATGGATTCCTCGATAAACGGGGATTGCGTAAGCTTGTAGCCCAAATCCGCCGCAATTTGGAAAGTCGCACTCTTGGGTGCCTTCACGAAATCCTCATAGCGCAAAGTACGCCACTTGGGCACACAGGTTCGAAGATATTCGCATCCTAGAGTAACCAATAGCCAACGCTTCGCTGCGCGGAGCGGAGAGGTCCCAGGTATCCATTCTTTAGGTCGACGAAAGCTGCCGACCACGTTTCGCGGATCACGCACGAGATAGACAACATGCAAATCAATGTTCGGAATCCACGACAGTAAAATCGCGTGGAACGGGCACTTGGAAGAATCTACGATCACTTCGGCCCCAGAACGTTGGGCGACCGCATCGTAAAAATTGCTCACCGATCTTATCAATTCGTTGGTTTGCTCGGGGTATCGACGACGGTAAGATTCTAGTAAAGGAACTCGACGTAATCTCAGCCAACGCGCGCCAAATGGCACCTGCTCGACCGGACGGGATATTCCACTCCAGAAGGAGCACTCCTGCACGCTTAGTCCGCAGCCACAGGGAACACGATTACGCGCACTTCCACCGAAGAAATGAAGAAGACCCTCGCCAACCGCTGAAAAGCGAGGCAGATCTCCGAGCAGTCGAGCCAATAAAGTGCTACCGCAGCGGTGCGAACCAACGATGTAGAGGATTTTGACTCGACCGTTTTTTCTCACTTCCGAAACTTCCGTTGGCTCCCTTTGCGGCGATTCGAAATCATTATCTCCACGGACACGGGTTTTGACGCGCGTTAGATTCACCGACGGTTCCACCCCCGCGATGCGACGCGCCCAAACCACTTTGGGAGATTTCACCGTATACCCAAGGCAACTACCGTAGTACCCACCCTCGGTCGGGTAAAGTCCCAAACCACTTCCACCACCAACCAGACCAGGAGGTGCGCAGCCCAGATTCCGACGCCACCACTCCTCATCGTGAAAAATGGAGAAAATCTCCCTTTGCATGGCTTCGTGCGTAAAAATGACGCCTCCTTCCACGAGACGCGGCCAGAGGTACTTAAGGCAGGTCCGAAGCGAGTCAGCCAGGTCGACGTCACAAAAAGCCAAGGCTACAGGTTCGTTCAATTTGGGAAGAGTGTCCTCGAAGAAGCCGGGAATGCACGAGCACCGCCCGATGCAGCCATACCGGGCAATGTTGGACTTCACTTCCTCGAGGGTCCCGCACCACCACCCTTCTTCGTAGTCATCGGTCATTCCGTCGATGGTTGAATGGGTTCGATCTTCCTCCGTCGGCTTGGGAAGTCCTGCAAACGAGTCGTAGATGAGCAATCGTCGATCCACCACATCGCATGACAGCGAAAGGTTCACGGCACTTCCGCCCTTGTACGTTCCACACTCGACAACCACCCCCGGCACTTCGAGGTTTAGCAACTTGGTGATGATAAACAACTGCTCAAGCAGCCCACTGGCCGAAGTCACAGCTTTTAGGTTTCGCCGCAAACGCCTCAACAGATTGAGCTTTTGCGGTACCGTTCCGTGCTTAGCGCTCATGAGCCGGCGCACGAGTGTCGAAGATGCGGGTAGCAAATTCATAAACCGAAGAGGCGCATGCGAAATAGCTTCAAAACGAGATGGTCTCCAGCGGCTGGACCCGGTAAGAGGATATTCCTCGCATAGCGTAAATCTGACTGCCGGTTACACCTGAAGTCAAAGTGAACAGCAAAACCACGTTCACTTTTGTACCACCACGACAAAACAAAATAAACCGCATTCCCGCCAGTAACTCTCAGGGAAATGCCGATCCTGTAAGTGGCTCTATGCCCCGCATGCGGTAGCAGAGCAGATTGGGCTCTATTCTCGATAGTCTCCAAAGTGATGATTCGTCATTTGAAGAAAAACGGTCAACAGACAACTTGGCGGCTTACCACTTCCTCGAGAGTCGCCGTGCTGTGGTTCCGCAAGGCAGGCTTGCGAGCCTCGACGTATAGGCTCTCCGACACACGGTCTCTACTATCAATGGCTAATTCCGGCAAGGTCGATCTGCCAAAAGCCGAGTTTTGAACCTCAGAGAAACCATATCGACATAGCAGAAACTCCAAGGTTGGAAAGTCATAGGCAAACTTGTGCTCGGAATACTGGCGGAACATAGCATTCAGCACTTCCATCTTGGTGTTGAATTTTGAACCGAAGTGGACATCGGAATGATCCGGATTGAGCGGGCGAACGTGCGCCAGATCGTCCCATCCTTCGGTGCAGTATGCGCGCACGTACTTCTCCGCATCGGGGACAATAATGCGAATCACGCCGCCCGGCTGCAGAACGCGGTTGCACTCCGAGAGAAAAAAAGGCACCTCTTCCGTGTAATCAATATGTTCAAAAAAGTGCTCAGTGAAGATACCTTTGACCGCGTCGGTGTCAAACGGAAGCCCCCTTCTGCAGTCGTAAACGCAGTTCACACTAGGAGAAGAAACGAAATCTACGTTTTCCCAACCTGGCTTTCCACGTTCTCCGCAGCCGATGTTGACCAATAGGTCTCGGCGCCCTTTGTAGAACTCGCGAACGCGTTTTGGTCTATTCGTTATTCTTCGGAACGCCAGGTTCAACTCCGATATGAAAGGGTGGTAGGCGTGGCGAGGAATAAAGGGCAGCGCTGTCATCGCCAACCGAGCAAGGCCGCTTTTGTTCCCCAGCCGTTGCTGGAAATTAGGATAAATATCTAGAGCGGGGATTTGTTTGCACGCCATAGGAAGCTTTACGAAACGAGTAGAAGCCCTTGCCTCGGTCATTTCTGGAGAATACTATCGCTCATTCGTCACGGAAGGTTTTCCGTCGCCAGGCTTTGAGCCCGCCCCAAGGGAAGCGTTCGACAATTTTGCTGCCGTAATCAATCACTGACTGATGTACATCCTGGACCAACATCTTGTTGGGATCGTCGTACCTGACCCGCTGCCAACCTTCTATTGCCAAAATCCACACTGCTGCTAAGGCAACGCAGACGAAAGTGGACCCAACGATGAGCATGAGTCTCGGAGGAAACGATTTCCGTTCTGGTACATTTGCGGGATCGACGATATTTAAGACGGGCGTCTCGCGAGCTTCCTCCATGCGGGCTAGCTCATATTGAGTCGTCAGTAACTGGAAGACCGTCTCCTCAATCTTGACATCGCGATACAGATCGGCCCACTCCACACCGAGGAGCGGCAACTGCCTAATGGCGGGGTAAAGTTGCTGGTCATTCGCCCCAGAAGGGGGAGCCGCAGTTTCGTCGGCGGTTCCTCCCATTTGTTGCAGTTTTCTTTGCAACTCGCTAAGCCGAGCTTGGGCAGAGCGCACCCGGACGTTGTTAGGCGTATATACCTGCTGCAATCCTTCGACTTCGGCCTGCGCGGCAATCACCTGCCCTTCCAGAATCGCCCCGGATTCGACCATGGCGCGGGTTTGCTCTGGAAGGTCCAGGGTCGCATTCTTGCTAGAGTAGTGGCTAAAGCTCGATTCCGCTGCTCCGAGGTCCTTTTTTACCTGGACCAATCTCTGCTCGAGAAACATACGCTGCTGCCCGGCTGAAGATGTGGTAACACTGGCCAGCAACTTATTTAGCTCATCGATATAGCCCTGGGCAAGGTCGCGGGCGCGTCTCCGATCATCATCGGTCACTGAAATTGTGATAATGAAGCTCTTCCGGTCTTCGGTAATTTCCGCGTGCTTTTCTAGTATCTCTCGGGCCGCCACCACGGTACGGACACGATAAACTTTCGTCAGGTCAAATCGACGAACCAAATTTTCTTGGACCGTACGGCTCTTGAGAAGAGCTACGTAGAGCGCACCATTGCTCTTTGTACCCAGCATTTCGCCGAGATCGAGCATGCCCGAAGAAGAGGAGCCGGACGAAGAGCCGCTGAGACCTGCGAGGGCGGAGAGCATTCCACCTGTATGGGGGATCGAATCGGACGGCAAAACTCGGGTAATCGATTCAAATCGATTCGGAATGAGGAACACCACCAAAGTGCTCACTATAAGAGCTCGAACTCCGACCTTACCGAGTAAATCTCGTCTCCTCCAAATCTTCCATAAATTTCCAATGCCTTTGATGTCGGGGGTCAAGCCCCCGTCACCGCCAGCAACGTTATTCGAAAGAGGCTCCAGTAAATCTCGACCGCTCATGATGGCTTCAGTAGAAACACTCTGCATTAGGGCGCCTGGGTTAGCGGTGGGGTCTTAGGCTTTACCCGACCCGTAGATCGCTTGACGGGCTGTCAGTCGGGCCGACCGTCTTGTCCCGTTTGATGAAAGTCACTCTTGCGGCGCTCGCCAAGTTCAAACATACCCCATTACCCGCCAAGAAAGCTTAAATTCCGCGCATCGCGAAAACTGAGGTATGAAGTATAATTGCTAGATCCATAAAGAAATTACGATGCTGCAGATAATACAGATCATACTCGACATTCTGGTGTATCAGGTAGGCGCGATCTCCGCTCAGCTGCCATAGCCCAGTGATTCCGGGTTTCACTTCCAGTCTCTGTCTCTCCCTATCGGTATACTGCTGCACGATAAAGGGCATCTCTGGGCGAGGTCCTACCAACGACATCTGACCGAGCAACACGTTCAGCAGTTGAGGTAGCTCGTCAAGGCTTGTCCTCCGCAGAAACTTCCCAATGCGCGTAATGCGGGGATCGGTTGGCACGCTCGGGGAATAATCGTAGGGTGCCGCATCCACATGCATGGTGCGGAATTTGAACATGTTAAAGGGCTTCCCGTTCTGTCCCACCCGTTCCTGACAGAACAGCGACGGTCCTGCAGAATCCAGCTTAATGATCAATGCCAGCAGTAGAAAGATAGGCGAACCTACCACGGTCAACGCCAACGCTCCCACAAAGTCGCACAGCCTCTTCGAAAGTTCGTAGCCAAATCGGCGAACCGGCTTGCCCAAAGACGCTAGCAAGATGCCATCCAAGTCCCGATAGTCGATCCACGCGTCGGAAGAGAGGAGATGACTCGCAACAAACGAGACTCTGACATTCGCACCCAACGCTTCGTCCAAAGTACGGACGAATTTCTCCCGGCAGATCGATGGAATCGCGACGATAACCAAGTCTACACCGTAACCAGTAATCATTTCGTTGTTTACCGGACCCTGGATGATCGGCGTCGATCGTCGTCGCTCGTACGCCATTTCAAACAGCGTGGTCCCGACTTTGTTCTGATCATCATCGACGATGGCGACCGGATCGAGCCCAAGTTTCGGAGATCGCTTAAGAACCGAATAGACCCGCCGGCCAGTACAGCCAGCGCCGTAAATCAGCACCTTTTCGTTGCCGTAGCCGCGGGAATGAAGCGCGTGGACAAGCAGGTACATCAGACTTTTCTGAGCAAAAAGCAGCAATGGAACCAAGACGAGACAGACCACGAGCAGCCAACGGGAGAACAAGAAGCTGGTGAAGAAGCTCACAGTGAGTACCAACAGAAATGCTTCGGCCAAAACTCGCAGAACCTGTTCGGTTTCGCGCACCCGAAGAAGACTATTTCCTCTGCGATACGCTCCCACTCGATCCAACATCAGCACGAGAATGATTGCAAACAAAAAACCTACTGCGGCCACCACTCTGATCGGGTAGTAGACGTGCCTGCCGATACCCAAGAAATCATAAATCACGTACCCCAACGTGACGCCCAGGGTTATCGTTACAAGATCCGCGATCACTTCACAAAGAACGATAAACCGCCTTAAGCTGACCGGAGCTCCGCGAGTTTCGGCTGCGCGGACCAGTTGCAGGTTAAGGGCTAAAGGCTCTTCAACCAACGTCTGCGGAGATTTTCTCAATTCGACGGAAGATTGCATAATTTCACTTCTAGGTGTTTCCTCTGCCCAAAGAGGATATCAAAAACGAATCAGGGCCGGTCAGATGCGAAGCCATCCAAGTCGTTTTCTATTTTCGAGTTCGCGAATTCAGACAAGCAGGTCGCGTCGCCGAGCTGGCAACGGACCATGACAGCTTCCTCTCTCCCAATCGCACGTCAACCACTCGAAAACAGAAACCAATTGACCGCAAGCCCCGCCACCACGTTCTGCAGCCGATAATAAACGGACTCTTAAATACCAGCTACCGACGGAACCAGAAGTCTAACTCGCTTGACCATTTAGCCAGCATCCCCGGTTTTTCGCTCCGTTTCTCCGTGCATTGGCCAGATTTGGCCCTCACTTGCCTACGCCCCAACGCGGATAGAATGTCATCTGTATGGAAACCGTTTCATCAGACTGGCGCGCTGTGCTGATAATCGGAAATCTCCACTCCTCGTACTGAAATAAACCGGAAATAGACAGGTCGTGCCTCAGCATGAATTCGCTGCGAGCGGAATAGTCCACGAGCCGGCCACCTTCAAGGAATGCAGGGGATACCGTTTGCAGCCGATAACCCAGTTGTAAGGTGTCGCGTGGCGAAAAATGGTAGGTCAGCCAGCCCTCTCCTCCGCGGCCGGCTCGGCCGATCCAGCTCCCTAGCAGGTCGTCCCCATTCACATAGCCGGAACGATAACGATCAGCATTGAAGTAAACCCAACCTGGCGGAAATTCTTTGGTTCGAGAAATGTTAATTCCCTCCGCGCGCAAATCGAGCTTAGGGATTTTCGGCAGACGCGGCAGGTATATCCCGGGATTCACGTTTGCTCGTGTTGAACCAATGGGCGAAACTTCGTCCCAAGTCATTGCGTCCATGTAAAAGGTTAACCAATCTCTTAGGCCCGGCACACGATAAGTGAAGTCGGCTGCGGAAACCCGCTTACCGGGATTCTTCGAAAGATTCGGCGTATGGATATAGTAGGTATCGAAAAAAGTGCCAAACGTGATGGGCAATCCTGGCCCTCCGAACATGGCCGCCACGCCCATGCCGAACTCAAAATTTCGTGTGGGCTGAAAACTGATCTTTTCTCCATGTATAAATGGTTGCGGCGAGATATAGGGGCCGACCACCCCGGGATAACCAGGATACGATTGGCAAGTAGCACAGTTTTCCCAATGCTGGCCCGACAACTGCCCAACGAAAAATTCCGAACGGAACGGTCCGAGAATCCTCGAAAGGCCGGGGATCCTGTGAGGCGATACATCGTCGATCTTAAATGCCGGGAAGGGTGCGGCGTTGTCGCTCATCAGCAAAGAACCTGCTTCGCCTGGTCCAAGCCACTCGCTTTGCTCGCCGAAAGAAAGCTGTACGTCATCTATGTTCAGCAGAACAGCGCTGTTCAACAGTTGGAATTGATTGGCGGTGGGCGTTCCGTTGGGTAACGATGGCGTAAGGTTAACCGCGCCAATTGCCGCCAGCACCTGCGGAGAGTCGGAAGGCATAGCGGGTGCGTGCTGGTATTCACCATCAAAAGAAAACGCCACTGGCCCAAACTCGGCATCGGCGGTCACGCCCGTTATATTATTGAAACCCCTCCAGTAGGGTCGGCCGTAGTCATTGATAATGGTTTCGCCGAAGTTGAACCCATCCCGAAGTGGACTTCCCGAAATCTCGGTCGCCCGCGTATAAACCGAGTCAAGATGCGCGCCGACATTTGCAGCACCATCCAAGCGTTTAATCTCGGTCTCGAACTCGGCATTCAACATCCTATATATCTTGCCAGCTTCGTCGGCCCCGGCGCCTTCATTTTGAAGTTTGTCTCCAGCTTCTTCCAGCATGCGAGCGCAAGCCATGCGAGTCCAGGGACGCATACCGAGCATATTGGATTGCATGTAACCCAGGGCAATCAGCCGTTCCAACGAAGGATAGATCCAACTATCAATCGGGACATAGGGCGAAGCCATGTAACTCGGATTGCGGGTTTTCTCGCTGTGGCTTTCGGGCAACGCACTGCCCCACGGCGCTCCGCCCAGTTCCGGATCATGGTGCGCGCGGTATACTTGGCGACCAAAGTTCCATCCTAGCGCGCTACCCACAATAGCGTCCGACGGGAAGTGCTGCCTCGCGGTAACACGCGTAATCGTGATTGCCGTGGCCAACCCGTATGCTGCGGTTTGGCTGAGCCACCCAGGATACTCGTGGGCCCACACGCTCGCGATGGACCAGGCAATGGCCGAGTGCTCCGAAGGGAACGAGGAGCCTCCCTTGAAGAAATCCCCATTTCCGTTGTCTTGCAGAGGACGTTCTCTTTGTGTGATCTCCTTGAAAAGATACGCCACGCCAACGCTGTTGATGGCTGCCTCTCCAGTCAGAAGCCCGGCTTCCTGCAGGTGACTATTATTGTCGATGTGACCAAAGAGAAAAGACGATCCGCTCAAACCGAGGAAAGCATAGGTTCCATAATCCGAAATGTGCAGACTGGTTTGCATGTGATTCGGATTCACCTGCTTCGACCACCAGCTATCGCTGGCAATGAAGGCTGCGGTAATCCCCGCTGCGGGCAAGATCCATTTCAGATCTCTTGTACGAAAGCGGGTGGGGCTGGTCCAGAACTGCTTCTGATCGCCCGCTAAATGTTTGACGAAAGGTGAAACCAGGCGGTTCTGAGGATCCTCGCCGGGTTGGAGCTCGTAAGGATCTTCAGGAGCGTTCGTTTTCATCGACTGTAAAGAATCATCCGCGGGTATAGCCTCGTGGGCCTTCGTCGACTCAGAGAGTGGGCCAGATGTAGTAGTCTGCGCGACGCTGGGAACCATCAAGGCAAACAATACTATTACGGGCAGGAAGATCGCATTCTTACCCGGCAAAAGAATCAAACGACGTCCTGCACATTAGAAGTTTTTGGCGTACGAGGCACTCACGGCAATTGCGGTCACAATCTGGGCGGCGGTCGCCGTGTTCGCCCACGCCCGACTGATCGTGAATATCTTCTCCGGTACCACAACCATGTCCCCGGGTTGCATGGCCGTGCTCTCAACGCCTCCCCCAAGAAAACCGCCAGTTCCGCCAGCCACTGATCCATCGGCGCGTACCACAAAGATACCTCTTTTATTGGCGGTTCCAGTAGGCCCGCCAGCTTGGCTGAGATACCATCCCGCGCTCTTGCCAGGCTTATACGTAATGCCGGTGGCGTTGTAGACCGAACCATCAACTAACACAACACTGGGCTTCTTGGGAATGTAGATCGTATCGCCGGCTCGCACCTGGACATCGGACGAAGTATTCATCCAATGCTTCATATTACTGGCGATGTGAATCACCATGCGCCCCTGGGGAGGAGCATTCTGCAGTTTTTGCAGCGTCACTTGATACTGTTCCACGGCGGCTTGCTTGGCTAAGGTGTCTTGCTGGTTCGTTTCAGGAATACTCTTGATGTCGGCGGCTTCGCTTTGTACCCGATCCAGCAAGTCAGCGCGAGTTTTCTCCTCCAAGTCTCTGATCTGCTGCCGCTCAAACACAGCTCCATAAGGGTATGCGTCATTTCTGAAGCCGCCAGCGCGCTGAATAATCGAACTCAGCTTCTCACCTTCCTGAATGCCATAGGTACCGGGGTGCACGACTTCACCGGTTACAGTAATCATCGAACCAACGTCTTTCCAACCGGTAAGCTGCTTGATCGCGAGGACATCCCCATCGCGAAGGCGGACATCGGCGTCGGGTTCGCCTTCCATGGCTTTGGCAATTTCCACGGTCGTGTGGTCGCTGACAATCTTGCTGCCCTGCGATATTTCGTAGCGCGTCAGGTCCGCTTCGTCTTTGTAGGCGCCACGCTTGAAGCCGCCGGCGAGACGAACCAATCCCGCAGCAGTCAAATCGTTGCCGAGCGGATACTTGCCGGGGCGGGCTACTTCACCTTCGATCGCTACCGTAGGCGGATCGAGTTTGTTGAGGTCGCGGTGAATGAAAACGCGATCCCTCGGCTCGAGCTCGATATTATCTTTCGCGTCTCCTTCCAGCGCCTTGGCGAGATTCACGTTAATTACTTCCAGTTCGCCGTTAGTAGTCTTGCGAAAGACTTGGGCGTCGGTCAGGAGGGCGTCACGAGTCGTTCCACCAGCGAGGTAGACTGCATCGCGAAGGTGGGCCACCCCGTTTGTCAAATGGTCTCCGGGATCCCGCACTTCGCCCGTGACCGTGATAACAGGCGGATCTTCAAAGTCGAACCGTCCGAAAATGCGAACGATATCAAAAGGTTTGAGGACTAAACCCTGGTCTTTGCCCGCGAGCGCGTCGCCCAGATTGAACGTGAGGACCTGGGGCGCGAAATCGGGCTGCGACAAGCGGATAATCTCGGCGTGCGTAATTGAGGGTTCGGGTAATACGTCTTTGTAGGACTTGATGAGATCAGTAACTTTCATGCCATCCGTATAGGCAAACTTTCCCGGGCGGGAGACATGACCATCTAGATAAACGGTCTTGTCAGCATAAGGAAGAATCGGAGTGATCTTGATCTTGTCTCCGTCTTGGACGGCAAAATCTTCGAGCGCTTTATTAACGCTGGCGTCGCTATCCGTCTCCGGAATATCGAGACGCAGCATGGTTCGGTCCTCGTGGCTTTCTACACGCTCCACGTCCACGTGGCGCAAAGTGCCGGAAGGTAAAACTCCTCCCGCGAGCTCCAAAACCTCGGCAAGACCTTTCTCGCCGTTCAACTCGTAGACCGCTGGACGGCGCACCATACCCTCGATCGTGACCTGCCCCTTCAAAGGCGGGACCTGAATGGTGTCGCCAGCTTGCAGTCTCTGCACATCGCCACGAACACCGTGGAGCAAAAGGTCGTAAAGATCGACTTCCTGAACGAGTTGGTTGCCTCGATAATGAAGGACAATCCGCAACGAACCTTCTGAAGTTGGCCCGCCTGCCACGTAGAGAGCGTTCAGCGGCGTCGACAGTGAACTGACGTCGTAAGGTCCAGGTCGCTCAACGTCGCCGGTCACATAAACGCGAACCGTGCGAATGCGCGAAAGAGAAACATCGGCATCAACACCACGGAACTGGTCACGAAGAACGGTCTGTACCAGATGCTGCACATCACCCATGCTGCGCCCGGATACTTCTACAGCCCCTACCTCCGGCAACGCAATGCGCCCCTCGCGATCCACCACCCGCTGCAGCCTTTGCGAGACCCCACCAGTGAGATTGATAGTTAGCCCATCGCCGGGACCCACCACATAGTCTGGGCCCGCCGGCAAGTCCATCGGAAGCTCATCGAGGTTCCCGGTGCCATTAAGGAAAACATCTTCTCCGAAGCGCTCGAGCTTAGGGGAACGCATCGAGTACTGGGCGTACAAATCGTAAAGTGAAGGAACGTCCGCATAAGGATTGGGCCGATGGTGCAGCATGGGCTGCTGGGGCAGTTTGGGATACGAATACTGTTGCAGCGGAATTCGGGTCTGGTTCTCCAGCCGCGCCTGCTGAGGGAATCCCGAAGAGCCGTTTTGACTTTCCAACAAAGACCCTATTGAAGACCCCGTGGAGGAACCCAAGGACGAACCTAACGAGGAACTGAAGTCAGGCGACATTGACAAACCGGAAGTACCGCCACCACCGGCAGCACCCGCTCCTAATCCCCCTCTGGACATTCCCGACGAAAGGCCGCCGCCCGTCTGGCTCGCGCTCAGCAGACTTGGGAGTTCGTCTGGCTGGATGCTCGCCATCTCGCTCTGATCGCTGTCCATGCCAAAGTAGCCTTGCGATGGTTGCATCTGCGTGAATTGAAGTTGACGACCGTAGCCCGTGGAAGGAGCCAACTGAGGGGCTTGGGACGGCGGGTATTGCTCCTGGGGATACTGTTGTTGAGGATTCGACTGTTGCGGATACTGCTGTTGGCCAGGATACGATCGCGGATTTCGCAAAGGCAGAAGCGTCTGGTTGTACTGTGTTTGCCCGGTAGAGTAATAAGGCGCCGTGCCGTACGGAAGATACGGGGTTAGCTCGCAGTCCGAATCGTTCTCGTGCTTAAGCCAGTACTCCTGCTCCTGGCTCGGAGTACGCTTGGCGGTCGCGCCGGAAGGCGTTTGATCCGATTGCTTGGCCGCGAGAACATCTGTACTCGCGGGCATCGCTTGCCGACAAGGCAAGTCCCGCGCCAGCTCTTCACGCGTGGGTTTCGCTTTGATGTAGGAACGATCTACGATCTCGTGGGTGGCGATTATCCGGATATTGTCGTCTTGGCGAATGAGGCTGAACAAGGCGTCGTCTGTCAGGTCATCCGGATTGAGTATTCTGCCCTGCTCGAAAGCTTTTCTAACCAGCGCCTTCTTAATCTGGAGCAGCAATCCCGGTTCGTCGCGAAGAATGAAAAGAATTCTGTCGGCCGAGAGCGAGACCATCGATTCCGCTTCATTTTCCGCGCGAGAATCTTTCTGATCGATAGCTGTACTGCGGCCGTACGTCGCCGGTTGTTGACTCCACGCGGTCGCAGAAAATGCCAGTGCTGCGGAAAGCACCTCTGCGTGGTTGGATACAGCCAGTTGCAAACAAATCTCTGCGAAGATCGCGGAATTCTCATGACACGAATAACGCCTCAGCAAGGCTCCACATCGGCTTCATCGACTTCTACCGCGACTGAACGCATGATCAAATCGATAGAAAGCACCAAACGAAACTTATCCTTCCTCCGCACCAGAATACCTTGCGTACCCGCCAGGGGACCGTATTTTACACGCACACGATGCCCAACCTTCAGATAAGGGTGCGGTTCAGCCTTCACGCCCTTGGCCAATCCGCTAATCAAAGCCTCGATCTCAGCGTCTGGCAGTGGCGCGGGGTGGCCGCTAAAGCTCACGAACCGGACCACACTTGGGACCTGCAGCACTTGCAACCGATCTTTCAAATCGAGGTGAACAAAGACGTAGCCGGGAAAAAGCACCAAATCCAGTTCCTTGCGACGATCTTTCCAGCGCCGTACGCTGCGGTACACAGGCAAGAAACAATCTACATGGCGCTCTTCCAATTGCCGGACCACTTGTCTTTCGTGGCGCGAGCAGACATGAGCCACATACCAAGACTGCAGCGGAATCGCTGACTGCAAGCCCGAATGCGAACTCGTCGAAATGAGATCAACGCCTGGCGCCAATTCGTCAAACCTTTATGCTGACCTACCTACAGCTTCGCCCCCTCACTTACAGGGCATCTGTGAGCTAACCCGTATCATTTACCTTCGCTTGCGGTTCTGCGTGAAGCGCCACGCAGAAACTTATCACCACGTTCTGCAGGATAGCGTTGGACCCAACGCGTATCCAAACCCCTATCAACGCACGAAGTCGCGGAGAAGTGAGCTCAGGCGGCTGACGACTCCGCGACGTAGAGAACTCCCGCTAGACAGCCGCTTCTTTGGCCGCCTTTGGCCTCTGATACCGTTCTGTTCGCGATCCGCATCCGAGCGTCAGATTCCGACTAACTCTGCCTTGTTTCGCAAAACACTTAAGATCCCCTGCTCGGACGATTCCACGTGTATGGAACGGATATCAACAAATGCCCAATAAAAGATGCCGCTATTCCGTTCTGCGGCCAAGGCCAAGATCTTCATTTCAGGGTAACGGCCCAGCAAGAACCCGCAAAGGCCGGGCCGAACTTCGGGATCCTCCAATGCGAGGATCAAATAATCAGGACGCGTGCGTTCGACCAGCTCTGTGATCTCGCTATCATCCTGGGTTTCGCCGACGACTTCGATATCTGGTTGATCTCCAATGGTCGCAAGGACCAAATCCTTCATCAAGCGCGGCCGGTTCGCAACCAACACTCTGATTTTTTGCACGATCATCTCCGTGCGGGCAGTGTCTACTTTTCACCTCAAAAATGTAAGACCCAAATCCGATACAGAGCATCAAGGCAGGTAGTACCAAGAAGGTTCCGTGTAGCTTTGACGATGTGTACCGTTTTCGCGATTGATCAGTACCGAAAAAGTACCAACGCCAAAACCTCGGCGTCGGCTCATGCTGCAGCCCCTGGCAGTCGGCATAGCTCCACCGCGCCGAGCCGGTCACTTGCGCCCAGCTTCCGTAACATCCGATGAATGTGGTTCTTGACTGTCTGTTCCGAGAGGTTCAATTGCGAGGCGATTTCCTTGTTGGTCAGGCCGTGACTGATCATCTGAACCAGCTGCTGTTCTCGCCGCGTCAGGCCGAGATTGTGGCGAATTACAAAGCTTGCAGGATGACTATTCTGACTGGCTATACGTTCAAACAAGGCCAAACATAGACTTGGTGGGCAAACAGCCTCACCGTTTGCCACGGAACGAACCGCTGCCGCGACTTCCATGGCAGATGCATCTTTCAGCACAAACCCCACGATCCCGTCTCGCACGGCACGCAAAAAGATTTCGTGGTCGGCATCCATACCAATCATGACCACTTTAAGGCCCGGGATCGATGACCGCACTTCCGACACCAGCCGTAGATCCGACAGCGCCACCGCGGCAGAATCGGACAGTAGAACGTCCGGAGCGGCGCTACTGATCTGCTCCACAATGTCAGGCGAAAAGGCAGACGCTCCTACCACACGCATGTCGCTCTTTTTATTCAAAATGCGCGTAAGGGCTTCACGCAAAAGTCGGTTCTCCGCCAATATGAAAACCTGTACGCTCACAACCGGATCAGACATAACCATCCTCTAAACTCTCGCATGCGCCCCTTCACGCGATGTTTATGTTGTTACCTGTTAAGACAAAAACCGTTTAGTTTCATCCAAGGATATATGGTTTCTCCGCAAAATGCGAGAAGATGCCAGCTAAATATTTGCGTCTCTATACCCTTAATTCAGCGCGGGATTCTAGAAATCTTAAAGTCCCACGGAAATCCCTTGCAACTCCTGTAGTCCGCTGACTAATGCCGAGCATCCCACGTAACTCATTGTGCCCTCCGGTAAAGCGCAGATTTATTCGGCACAAAGGGAGCCGCCGAACCGTCAGAATCGAATCGCCATTCCGGAGGAGACGCGGACGTTATACCGCTCAAAGGTAGGGGTGCCCGTCTTCAATTCATCCGTCTCGAAGCGCCAGCTCAGCAGACGTGCCAGCCGGAAGTCGATTCCCACGCCCAGATCTTCCGCAAAACTGGTGTCAGACCTCGGAACTCCAGCGGTGTTTTCTCGCGCGTGCACGGCTCCGAACAGGACCTGCGCAAATGGCCGAAGGCGACCAATCGACGCTCCTCCGCGTATTCCGAACAAGAAATTGCTCTGACTCGCAGCGCCATACGCTCCGCTGAAATCAGCAATAGCGCCGAAATAGCGGAGATATTTTTTCTCCACGGCTACGTTCCAACCCCCGAGACTTGACGTCTTGGCGGAAAGCGGATCGCAAACAATTCCGACTCCCGTGTAGATCGTTTGGCAGTGAGACTCGCCCAGATGGATGTAGCCAACGAAAATATCTCCATGACTCGGAATTGGTTTTGCAGGCTCGGCCGGGACTACAGCATTGTTTGGCTCAACGAAAAGGTGTCCTCTTTCCAGATCGCGAGGGCGATACCAAGGGCGGTTTCCGTGAAGAATGTTGGCTCCTCCGTGAATCGGATTGAGGGCGCTGCGAACTGTATTGATCAACAAGCGATTCTGGGTATGGCTTTCAACCAATTCTTCCGTAATTTTCTTGTCCATTGCCTCTTCCGCGAGCAGCCAACCAAAACCTCCGACCGGGGTCATGACCAGGTTGACCTTGCCTACACCCCAATAACAGGTTTTTGTGTTGCAGGGAAAGCTGCCATTCGCGTTCCACGGCGGGCGATCCTTCGACCCGTATTTCTCGACCGTCATTTCGCTAAGTGGCCCGATGCTCCATTGGGTGCTGTAGACCGCGTTCCAGAGGGTAGCTTTGAGACGACTTTTCCAGTAGGTTTTTGTGTTAGCGAACTCAAGTTTCTCGCTCTTCGGATCATTCTGGATCTGAATATAGCTGGTCAACGCTCCCTGGATCGGGTGGCCAACGTAGTTGTAAAGCGGGTCTTCGCCCGCGCTCCAGCCGGCATGCCACCAGGTTGTCAGCGACTGCTTGTAGTCGCGCCAGTAATGATTGAAAGGTATTCCGTTTTCAGACACGACCCAGTTGAAGTCGGTATGTACGACATACGCCTGCTCGATCACAAGGAAGGTGAACGATTCGGTTAAGGCGCGGCGCCAATGAAAGCTCTGGTCTTCGGAAGGCACGGGAGCGCTGGGAACGTCCTCGGGTTGGTGGTCGTCCCCGCTTGTGTCCAAACTCTGCGTAACAGGGTGGCTACGATCGATAGAAGTGACTTGAGGTGCCGTGATTGATTTTTGTGAAACTCCGAAAGCGTTTAGAGAAGGACAGTCCGCAAGGATGCTCTCGTTCGAATCACAGCTTGACGAGTGCGTTTGGCCAAAACAAACTGCGCAGAAAAGCAGTACACCGAGGACAACGGAGCTTCCGGTCTTGGCTCTCATCGTTCGAGGCAGCGCCCATAATATCAAAAGCTATGCCACTTTTCTGCCGTCGCCCACTTTATACTGGAATACAATTCGCAACGATAGGCTCGCGGACGGGTTTAATAATTGTGCGCTTCTGCAAAGAAGCCTGAGATGAGGAGAATTCGATCTTCCGTTGCCCGGCTAGGGAATTCTGCTGGCAAATGATATGGCGCCGCTAACGATCGCCGAGTTCCTACTGATATTGCTTCTCGGAGGTTCGTGGGTTTATTGCGTGCTGACCGCCATTGCGGTGCGCCGCTACCTTGCCGTTTCGCCAACGCCACTCAACACGTCACCCCCAATCAGCGTATTGAAGCCCCTTTGCGGACGCGACGATCGCCTGGAAGAAAATCTGCGCAGCTTCTTCACGCAGGATT
>Ga0206874_1075_pt1 | contig 27362 bp, 17 predicted proteins | sample Alteio_BWOrgCont_12_FD_152629 | JGI IMG/M metagenome (GOLD analysis project Ga0206874, IMG submission 152629) | Enriched cells from forest soil in Barre Woods Harvard Forest LTER site, Petersham, Massachusetts, United States -... | ecosystem: Environmental > Terrestrial > Soil > Temperate forest >...
TGCGTATGCCTTTGGACCCGATGGATTTAACGATATTCTGGGTACACAAGTAATCGGCGTGGGCGATATTACAAATACGGGGCGCTCTGCAATCATGGTTGGCGCGGATGAAGGAGAATTTGGCGAAGGCGGCGTTTTTATCTTTCTTGGTGATAGTAGTTATGGACCCACGGTGACCGCTGTGAAAGAATCGGCATTACCAACCGCAGATTTTATACTCAACCAAAATTACCCCAATCCGTTTTCAGAGGAGACGGAGGTAACTTTTACTGTAACGAATCCGCGACTTTATGGCGATGCCATAAAGATACAATTATATGATGTGCTCGGACGATACATTGAAACAATCTATAACGGGAAAGCGGATGAGCAAAGCCATAACATACAAATTGATGGTTCGGGACTAAGCGTAGGTAATTATTTCTTGCGCCTGAGTTGCGGCGGCGAGGTGATGACGCGGATGATGGGAAAGTTATAAGTTATGAGTTATGAGTTATGAGTGATGAAGGAACCTCGCAATGACAAGGGGAGAGTAAACAGTGAACAAACGCTCGACATTGTCATTCAGAGCGCAGCGAAGAATCCATCATGATTATACACGTAGGCTGCATGGATTCTTCGGTCGCGTTACTCCCTCTGAATGACAGCCCCTTGCTTTTCATGCGTAAAAGAGTGTGCTCGAATGAATACAAACAATAAATCAAATAATCAATCATAAAAAATCATGTAGGAGGTTACACTATGAGAATACGCTTGTCGTTCTGCGCGGCGATGATTGCCGCCATGCTCTGTACGTCGTTACCGGTACTTTCGCAAACGCCCTTCGGGATTAATTGGATGAATCTTGATACGACGCTCCATAGTCATACGTGGGTGCATTTCAATGATGATACAATTGGCTATAATACATACCACGCCCAAGGCTCGTTGAGCGGGCTTCAATCGTGGAGTAGTAAATCAACGTCGAAAATTATTGCCCGGTACCTTGGCAGCGCGCTTGACGAATTTTCAAAGGCGGAGTTGATGAAATACAATGCCTATCCGAAGGATAATTCAAACGACACGCTGACAAACTTTTATTTTATGCACACGCATCAAGGGTACGCGTATGATGCTGCAAATCCTGCAACACCTTATTCGCCTCCCTTCGACCATTGGGAGATACCCGCCTCACCCGACAGTACAAATATGCTTGCAATAGACAGCAGCGAGTATTTTTGGCTTGGCGGCGGAGGCGGCTGGACGTGGCGGGATACTGCACATACGCCGTTCTATCTTGTCGTGAAAATGCAGGTGGATAGCGTGGATACATCCAGCACGAAAAACGCATTGGAAATCCGCGTGAAGCAAATCCGCTCCGTTTGGAATTACCCCACGGAAACGCAGTACATTGATACCTTTTATGTCCCGTGGAAATGGTTCACTAAGAAAGACACGGATTTTGTCTTTCGCTCGTCATCCACGTTCACGTTTCCGAATAATATGCTTGCCTCGGCAAGCAGCGATAGCGGATACGTTACAAATGCTTCGATAGAAATTTGGTCAACGGATACCGTGGAAGCCCGCGTTGCATGGGTTACGTTGGAGGATATTTATGCTGATAGTTTGCTGGCGGGACTCCCTGAGCCACAAGGTCTTGATCCCAATAATCCAGCGTGGGTAACGAATGCACAAACGGCACAACGAGAATACATTGCCGCAGCAGATTCATTGAAGACAAAGCTGGGTACGAGTTTAGAGAAAATATATCTTTTTGACGAACCCGGCACATCAGAATTTGCATCGCAGGGTAGAATGGAGTTTATACTTGCGGACAGCGGCTATACCGGCGAGACCGAGCGGACGGTGTGGTTGGATAGCCGGTACGCGGCGATGGTAACCCCGCCTTCGCTCCGATGTGGCAGCTGGGGCACGAGTCCGGGTGGGCAGGGTGCGGTTGATTATTTAGATAACGGACCCGGATTTGGGAAAGTTGTGTGTTACGATTCGTCGGGTGCGTACTCGTATGACACGCTCTATAAATATAAGATGGATCAATACGGATATTTCCCGTTCAAAAACGGGAATTACGTACCCGATTCCGTGTATGCTTTCGATACGACGCATTTCATTATTCGGAACGACAGCGCGTGTCCCAATAAAACGGATTACAGCTTCGACTTTTATGATTTTGCGCGGGAGTCCTCGCACCCTGAGCAGGCGTACCCCGGCATTCCGGGAAATAATATGTATAGTACCGCTATGTATTTAGATAGTATCGTCTATCTCAATCCTGTTTCTGGTGCGATAAAAGAATGGTGGGCGAATAATTTCATGCACGGTCAAACACCCGCTGACAGCGTTTATAATTCTTTAGGCGCGTATGTTCCGAATCCGAACGGAAGCGGTTATTATACATGGACGGCAGCCGCCACACCGGAAGAACTTTCGATGACTTCCAATTTTGCGTTAAGCATGGGCGCGCGCGGATTGCTATACTGGTGGGCGTCCACGGGCAACACGGGTGTAATCGAAACGGGATTCACCGACCGGCTTGGCAGGGACTCCTCCGATTATGATGTTATCTCAGGGAATAGCATTCCCGCAATGTATAAACGCGATTGCCAATGGGCGCAGCAATACGCCGCATTCTTAAAAGGCGCGGGGGATTCATTGTTCAAAGCAAAATGGCTCGGCGCGTCAATCCGCACGATGCAAAACTCGGCAAATTGGATTGGCGTTGGCGGCGATACGCTGAAGCCATTCACGCAAACGGTGATGCGCTCCGGCTACACGATGCTTGTCGATACCGCAGGCGATGCAAGCAAGCGCTGGCTGTTAGACAGCGTGAAATTCAAGCATTCCGTCGCGTCGTTTCCCACAACGTTCCGTAAGATTTTGCCCGGCGATACGTTGATAAAACAGGTTTCCCTGCCGCAAAACCTTTGCTGGGTTACATACGGGTATTTTCAGGATACGGTGCAGAAAAATCCCGCCGAGCAGACGTTCTACATAACAGCTGTAAATAATATGTTGGATTCCAGGGACTTGCTCTGCCATTGGCAGTCAAATTGGGGGATAATTTCCGATTCGGGTGGGCTTTGCAGGGGCAGCAGGGAAATTTATACGAAATTAAACATGGACAGCCTGATTTCAAAATATTGGAAGGTAAAATCGCTTGATAATACGGTAGATACGCTTGTACCGTTTGCGGGAACAATCCATGCAATATACCCGCCGGGAGGCATGGAGATTTTCAAGATAACGCCCTCGTATGACGCGTTTGTCGCAAAAGGCGACATCGAATTTAATAACGGCAGGAGGGCTGAGTATGACAGCATAGACGGTTTCTACCACACAACATATTTCCGCAACGATTCCGTGTTCTACCGCCGCTCCACCGGCGCAGCGACTTTGGAGTGGGGTCCTGAAATTTGTGTTGACGCACCCGGCGGAATTTACACGAGCGCAGACCACCCGTCGCTTCGCTTAGTGAAACAGCCGAGCGGCACGCCGCCCGTTATTGCGATTACCTATTCCAAAACGGACAGCGCGAATTATCATGTGTTTGTAAGCGCGAATGCGGATACTGGAAACGTGGCAGGCTGGCTTACGCCAATACAGGTTGCATCGTTTTCCAAAATGGGAACGACGTTCCTGCCGACCCCCGTGCTTGCGCCGTATTACATCAATTCAAGCACGTATGGCGTTATCGCCGCGTGGTCGCGCGGGAAAGGCAGCGAGCAGGATATAGGCGTATGCGCCGTTGATCTTAATGCTTTCACGACCGGCACACCCGTATATTTCGACGCGGATTCAAACTTCAACCAATTTCCGGTTCTTGATACGGTGGCGGGTTTCCCGACGATAGCGGAGGGACCAAACCCCGAAACGTTTGGTCTCGCGTTTCAGGAGCAGCCGTCCGGCTCGGAGGCGCAAATATTTTTCAGCGTGTTGACGTTCAATTATTCCACGATGGGCATAACCTACAGCCTGCCGAAATGGGTAAGCACGCAATCGGGACCGGGTGCGTGCGATAATGAACACCCGTGCATTGACGGCGCATTCGAGTATTCGCAAAGTGCAGAAGAGATAATGATGGCTCCCGGCGTCTTTATACCCACGGTATTTGCCTATATCCCGAACCATCCGTTTCAGTATATGCCCGGACCCGGCTCGAATCATCCCGATTGGGTGTGGAGCATTGCCTACGATCAGCCATATAACCCGGAGGTTCCCTACTCGTCCTCTCCCGTTACGGTGCATGGGTGGGGCGTTATTTGGACAGCCTCGCTCGATACGCTGAACAAATGGCAATACACGTTATTCAGTCCGACATTTTTCACATCTACCATAGGCGTAACGCTCCCGCAGTTTTATTATCCGTCGCTGCGCACATATACCGGGTGGGATACGTCGGATAATTTGCCTGCGCAATTGGCGTTCTACACCAATCAGGACAGCATTTTCCTTGCGCGCACGACGAATTTGATTCCCTTGGCGCACGACTCGGCGTGGACGGTATTCCCGTACCGCGAGGTGAGCAGCACGATACTTGCGTATCCGAATCCCAATTCTGCAAAAACGCCGAACCTTGAGAAGAACGGCGCATCGGAACAATGGTATCAAGACCAGCACTTGATGTACCTTTCTACGGCAACCTCAGACGTTCGGATCACGACGGACAGCATTGCGGGGTATAATTCGTCGTATGATCCAATAAGCAAGATTGTCCACATATCGGCAAGTGATTCATTACTGAACTATGATTTCTGTCCGCAAATCTGCGGGGATATCGCTCCCGTGCGTTCAACCACCGAACTGCGGACGCTTGTTGACTTGCCTAAGTCCCCGTGGGTTGTTGTACGGGCGTACAACCCGATAACACAAGCGGCGCAGGGTCTCGGTTTGCTGGCGATTACCGACACGCTGCGGGTAACATCCGTTCAGGATACGTTCCAATTCATCGGCAGTGCCGGTCCCGCGGATTCCGCGAACGCCGCCGCATGGCTGAGTGATACCGGCAGCATAACATTTATTACGGAAGCGGCGAGCGCGACGACGGGCGCGACGTTGCAAACGATAGATTCAATGGAGTTTAAAGAGGGAATACTTTCCCAGCAATCAACAAGCTTCTATGCCAATCTTTCGGACATCATGGACAGCCTGATATTCTTCCGCTTGCGCGTGGAAAAGGGTCGGGTAAAGGCGACAGCCCAAGCCGCAGATGAAATAACGTTTTTCGATACGTTAGACACCGGCGGCGGAATGGAGAAAGAGGGGATGCGGTACGTCGGTCGCGCGGGCGTGGTTCCCGTCGGGAGCAACCCGATAAATATGTCGTGCGCGCCGAATCCCTTTATGAACAACGCGCAGATTTCCTACACCGTGCCGGATGCGGACGGCAATCAGCCTGTTCAAGTATTCGTATTTGACATGCTGGCGCGCACTGTTGCCACGCTCGTCAATAACCCTTCACAGCCTGCGGGACAATACACAATATCATTGGACGGCAGCCACCTCCCCGCCGGGAGTTACATTGCGGCAGTACACACGCAGTCGAATCAGCAAAGTAAATTGTTGATACTGACGAAGTAGTCTTGCTATTCAGCGCTGGAAAATAGGAGAATAAAGGGGTGGGTGGTTGCTCACCCCTTTTTTTGATTTAAGCCGTCTATTAAAATCCTTGCCAAGCCCCCAAAAGGGTGATGATGGAATAAATATTTTACGTATTTTTGAGATTCAAAAATAGGTGTATCGCGCAACGCTATGTTGCATATTGTCATAGGCGGTAGTTCCCAAGCCTTTTAGCGTATGGCAAGTGTTGAAAGCAAATAGAAGTATTGGGAAGCGGTGTTTTCCTTCACTGCTCCAGCCGCTTTTTATTTGCATTTCAAAAATGCCGAGGCACTGTTTCGGCACCAAAAAGAGAAAAAATAGTGAATGCGATGCACAAACGACGTTTATTTACTCATTCGTAATGAGCAGGTCATCAGTTCGAGTCTGATGGGTGGCTCTTCGTATTCGATAATTGCACAAAAGGAGACCACACGTCTCCTTTTGTTTTTTCATGTAGTAATTTGGTTATCTCGATAATCCCATGCCAAAAAATATTACCTTTGCTTATATATGGTGTTTGATAACGGTTGGATGTATCGCGTTTGCAGCAAATGCGCATGCGCAATTCGGGCAATCCGATGGGCTGGCGCGCGAGCATAATTACCACGTTATTCATTCGGATATTTATCTGTCGTTCGATGAAGCGAAAGGGGAAGTCATTGGGCGCGTAACACACAAGATCGCCCCCTTGCGCGAAAACACCGATTCGATTTCTTTCGATGCGGTAGAAATGGAAATTAAGGACGTCGCAGTCCATCAATCGGAGGGCGGAAATGGTGGCAGCGACGTTCAAAAATTCGACACTGCGAATAATTCGCTAAATGTATATTTTACCAACAAGGTTTCACCGCGCGATACCCTTGATGTAACGATAACATATACCTGCACGCCGCGCAAAGGGTTGTATTTCATTTCGCCCGATCCGGCAAACCCCACGAAACCCAAGCAAATATGGTCGCAAGGAGAAGGCGAAGACAACCGCTACTGGATTCCTTGCTATGATTATCCCAACGATAAGGCGACCATTGATATGTATGCGACAGTTCCGGAAAACTATTCGGCGTTGAGCAACGGAGCGTTGATAAAAACCATTCAGAATTCCGACGGCACGAAAACCTGGCATTGGGCTGAGAAGCACCCGATTTCAAGCTATCTCATCACGCTTGCCACGGGCGAGTTTGACGTCGTGAAAGACCCGAAAGGCTTTCGCGGCAGACCGGTGGATTATTGGGCGTGGAAAGGCAGAGGCGGTGATCTCGATTCCGCTTTCTCATACACCCCGGATATGATGGAGTATTTTTCGCATTTAATAGACTACCCGTATGCGTGGGAAAAATATTCGCAAGTCATCGTTGCGGATTTTATCTATGGAGGCATGGAAAACGCAAGCGCAACAACGCTTGTGGATATGGCGCTGCATGACAAGCGCGCGCAGTTGGATTACAACGCAATGGGGCTGATAGCGCACGAACTTGCACACCAGTGGTTTGGCGACGTGGTTACCTGCCGGGATTGGCGGCAGATGTGGCTGAACGAAGGGTTTGCCACGTATTTTCAAATGTTGTATTTCGAGCATTTATACGGCGAAGACCGCTTTCGGTACGATATTTGGAATACACAGCGAGGATCCGTTGAGGCGGAAAGCGCCGGCGGGCGAAAAGCAATCGTCATGACGAACGGCTTGACTGCAAACACGTACGGTAAGGCGGCGACTGTATTAAATTTAATCCGCCATGTTCTCGGCGATGATGATTTTTTCCGCGCACTTCATCATTACATTACCGTCCATCAATTTAACAATGTTGAGACGGAGGATTTGCGTATAGCCATTGAAGAAACGACGGGAAGAAATTTGACTGCGATATTTGACGAATGGCTGTATAAGCCGGGGCATCCCATATTCGATGTTACATGTGCGTGGGATCCCGCCAAAAAAATTATGATGACTGTTGCGCAAACGCAAAAGCACGATTCCATTTCGGGTTATTTTGCCGTTCCAATGGATATTGAAATTGCGCTTCCGAATAAAAAGATTATCAAAACGATAGAGATAAAAGCCGATTCGGTGAATACGTTCACGTTCGATTGCCCCGAAAAGCCGGAATATATTGTTTTTGACAAGGGCAGCAACGTTCCAAAGGAACTCCATTTCCACCGTTCGTTGGACGAAATTCTTGCGCAATTACAGTACGGTGATCCCGTTGAACGCGGTTATGCAGTTGTGGATTTGAAAGAGTACGATTCGCTTCCGACTGCACTCCATGCCTTGGAAAAGGCAGCACAAAGTGATTCGTTCACACAGGTGCGGCAGGAGGCGATCAGCATTCTTGGCGACGTGAAATCAAACGAAGCGCAAGCGGCAATCATTCAATTATGCAAGAGCGCCGATCCGCAAATCCGTCTCACGGCGGTGAATCAGCTTGGCGAATTCCCCACCGAGAACGCCTATGCTGCGGCGATGGGAATACTAAGAAATGAGGATAGTTATGGAGTGAAGCGCGCGGCAATCTCTGCGATTGGCACCATGGATACCGCGCTGCACAAACAATCGTTCGATCTCATCGCTTCGTACGCGGATAGTAATTCCTACCGCGATTGGCTGCGCGGCTCCGCGCTTAACGCGATGCGAACGCTGAAAGACCCGCGCGCGATTCCGTACGCGATGAAGTACGCTCGCGGCGGCTGCGTGCGCGACGCCCGCGTTGACGCCATCAGAGTGCTTGAAAAACTTGCCGTCGGCAACCATGACGCGGAGGAGCTGCTCATGCAGTGCCTATCCGATAAAAGCCACGCGGTGCGCAACAGCGCCGCCAGCGCGCTCGGCATTATCGGCGACGAATCGCTCGTTCCCGAATTGAAGGAAAAACTTGAAAAAGAAAATTACGATTGGGTGAAAGAAACCATACAAAAAACCATAGACAAATTGGAAAAGGGGAAGAAGGGTTGAGATTGGCGTGTCTCCATTGCAATGCCCGGCGACACGACAATGATTCATCTCCATTTTTATATTGTTTTTAATTTAGGAATGATTGTTGCGCTGTTCGCATTCACGGGATGCAGCCGCGTTAGTGGCATGTGAATGACCGCAGAAATGCAATTCACAACCATTTCCGGCATGTTTACCGCAGCCACGGTTTCTTTCGCTGGAAAACCGCATCTCGCCATCCAATATTCCTCCCGCCGGGGCGGTGTGTCATGGACGCACGATGAATTGCAGCGCATGACGGATACCTTTGCAAATGGATTGCTTGCTCTGGGTGCTGTTTCCGGCGACCGTATAGGTATCATCGCGGAGAACCGTCCCGAATGGATTGTTGCGGATCAAGCGATTCTCGCCATTGGCGCGTGCGACGTGCCTATATTTCCATCATTGACCGCCGAGCAGGCGAAATGGATTTTTACGGATGCGGGAGTATCCATCGTCATCGTCTCGAACGATTATCAGCTGAAAAAATTACTTTCCATCGCGGACGCGCTGCCGTATCTCCGTACCATTATCGTGTTAAACGACGACGCGGCAAGCGCGGATGCACGTGTCATCTCATTTCACGATGTACGACGGCAAGGCGAGCGATATACAGCACTGCATTCCGAATATCTTGCACAAGCCCGCGCCAATGTGAAATCGGAAGACGTCGCCACCATCATTTACACGTCGGGAACGACTGGCACGCCAAAGGGCGTTATGCTCACGCATGGCAATATTGTTTTCGATTTGCGCGCCGCTGTTGCCGCACTGCCTCAATTCGACGAAAAAGACGTGTTTTTTTCGTATCTGCCCTTATGTCATTCGTTTGAACGCATAGCGTATTATTTTATGTTTGCGAGCGGTGTAACGATTGTACTCGCGGAAAGCGTGGAGACAGTGTCGGAGCATTTACCGAAGGCGCAGCCCACAATAGTAACGACAGTGCCGCGGTTATTCGAGCGTATGCACGCGCGAATTCTCAAATCAATGGAAACTGCGCCCCCGCGCACGAGGAAAATATTTGCATGGGCAGTTGCAACGGGTTTGCGATATAAATCGCACGCGCGCAACGGAAGAACTGCGCCGTGGCTGCGTATGCAGTACGCGCTGGCGGATAGGCTCGTATTCACGAAGCTGCGTGCGCGTCTAGGGGGAAGAATTCGGTTTTTTGTTTCCGGCGGAGCGCCTCTTCCGCTCTCGCTTGCGGAATTTTTTGATGCCGCGGGTATTCTTATATTAGAAGGCTACGGTATGACGGAATGTTCGCCCGTCATTTCGGTAAACCCATATAATCGGAATAAATTTGGCACGGTAGGCAAACCGCTTCCGGGTGTTGAAGTAACAATTGCACCGGACGGCGAAATACTCACGCGTGGGGGGCACGTCATGCGGGGGTATTGGCGCAATGAAGAAGCGACGCGCGAAGCAATAGATGCCGCCGGGTGGATGCATACCGGCGACATCGGTGAGCTCGATTCCGAAGGGTATCTGAAAATAACCGATAGGAAAAAACATTTATTCGTTTCGAGCGGCGGCAAGAACATCGCACCGCAGCATATCGAAAATCTTCTTTTGGAAAGCCCGCTTATAGACCAAGCAATAATTATCGGCGACCGCAAACCGTATATCACGGCGCTTATTGTGCCGGAGTTTGATGCGCTTCGTGAGAAAGCGAAAAGGTTAGGGATAAATGCGCGTAACGAAAAAGAGCTTGTCGCCGACCAACAAATACACGAAACGATGGAGCGCGAAATTGCCGCGAGATTATCAGGGCTTGCAAATTACGAGCGCGTTCGGCGGTTTACTATTTTATCCACACCGTTTGCGGCTGAAACCGGAGAATTGACCCCGACGATGAAAGTGCGTCGCGCGGCGGTGGAAAAGAAATTCGCGGTGGAAATTGAGAGGATGTATAAAACCGAAATGAGGACGTCCTAACGGATTTACCGGCTTCACCAGACACAGTGTTTCTTGAAGACGAGGAGTATGTACTTACAAATTTTTTGATAGTAGAATTTTATGGCAGTATTGAGTGAGACAAAAAATTCTCCGCCACAGACGACGATTGCACAGGAGATGCGCGAAAAGATACAATCCATGCTGCAATCCGCGCGGGCAATGTATCAGTCGAAGGGGACGGAAGCCCTGAAATTGGCGGATGATGCGATGGCATTATCCATAACGAACGAGTATGACAAAGGCATTGCGGAAAGCAACGCGGTGCGGGGTTTGGCGTATTTCATACTGAACAAAGCCGCCGAGGGCGAAGCCGCGTCTTTTGCGGCATTGGCAATGTTCCGCGAAATGCGCGATCTTCCGAATGAAGCGCGCACATTGAATACCCTCGGTACGAATTATGAACACGCGGGAGAATACACAAAAGCGCTGCAGTATTTTGACGAAGCCCGCGCGATTGCGGTGAGCATTCCCGATGAAAACATCGAGGCGGAGGCGTTATATAAATCGGGCGTCACATTTTACCGCTACGCGGATTATTCAAATTCGTTGGAGAACCTCCTTAAAAGTTACAATATTTATTCCCGCATCGGTGATAAACGGGGACAAGCAAACGTGCTGAACAATATGGGGTCGTTATACGCTCGGCAGGGCGAATACGAGGAAGCGAAGCGGTGTTTTGACGAAGGGCTTGAAATCGCCCACGCACTCCCCGCGCAGGGGCTTGTCGTTGCATTATTGAACAACATCGGGCTGATGTATAATATGCAAGGTAATAAGCTGCTGGCGCGCGATTATTTTGTGAAAAGCGTCGAAACCGCGGATGCGACGGGTAATCAAGGGTTGAGCGTGCAAAACCTGCTGAATCTTTGTACGATTTATTTCGATTCCGGTGATTTGTTGGGCGCCGAACAATATGCCGTCCGCGGGTTGCGCATTGCCCGCGAATACGGATGCCCGCAGCAAGAGATGGATTCGCTCGGAGAGATCGGCAGGGTCTATCATGAGCAAGGCAGGCTCGACGACGCGGAGAACGCATTCAACGACGCCCTTGCCATTGCAAACCGCATCGACGCACCCAGTTCGGAAAGCTGGATTCGCGAATCTCTTGCATATTTGTACGAAACGAAAGGGAGCCCTTCTTTGGCGCTTGAGCAGTTCAAACGTTTTCACCGGTTGAAGGAGCGAATGGTGAACGATACGAATGAGCGCGCTGTACGTAATATGCTTTTGCGATTTCAATTGGAGCGGGCGAAGAGCGAGAGCGAGGAAGTCCGACGGGCAAATGCGAAGCTCACGCGCACGTTGGAGAAGCAAGCCTCGTTGAATCGCACGCTTGAGCAAATGAACAAGGAGAAATCCGATTTGATAGGCATTGTCGCCCATGATTTGCGCGACCCGGTTGCAAGCATCAAAATGCTTTCTGGTTTGTTGCAGGATAGGACGCTGCCGCCGGAGGACGTGCCGCAGTTTGTGACTGCGATTCAAGCCGCATCCACCCGTGCGCTTGAACTGATCTCGTCGCTGCTGAGCATGAATGCAGTCGAATCAGGGACGGTGAAATATACCTTCGAGCAATTTGCGCCGGTTGTTGCAATTGAACACGTTCTTGCGCAATTCGCAAAACCCGCGGCGGAAAAAACGATTACGGTGAATCGCCGGTTGTCGCCCGCGACGGCGGTGTTCTATACCGATAAGAATGCATTGCGTGAGATCGCCGAAAATCTCATCTCCAATGCGGTGAAATATACGCCGCGCGGCGGCAACGTCTGCGTCGTGTGCGACGTTAGCGACCAAACCTTCCGGCTTGCGGTGCGTAATGAAGGCGCCGGTTTGACGGCGGAAGACCGGACAAAATTATTTCAGAAATTTTCGCGGCTCAGCGCGTCGCCGACCGCGGGCGAACCGTCTTCGGGGTTGGGTTTGTTTATCGTAAAAAAAATAGTAGATGCGCTTCACGGAAAAATCTGGTGCGAGAGCACTCCGGGCGAAGGCGCGGAATTTATTGTGGAGCTGCCGTCGAGAAAAAATTTATAATCGCAATATCAAACATGAAACAAACATTCTTTCTGTGCGCCGTCGCATGTGCGTTATTCTCCGCCGCGCCTATCCATGCGGGCGAAAACGCCGCAGCTGCCGTTTGTCATCGCATAGCGGATACGTACGGCGTGAAAGATTTCGACAACGTCGAAGCGATTCGCTACACGTTCAACGCCATGCGACCGAACGGTGATACGATCAGCCGGTCGTGGGAGTGGCAGCCGAAGACCGGCGAGGTGACATACCACGGCATGGACGCCAATCACCAACCGATGACGCGCTCTTATCGCCGCAGCGACGTATCGGCGGATACGTCCGGCGCATTGAAACGGATTGACCAAGGGTTTATCAACGATCAATATTGGCTGCTTTTTCCGTTTCATTTGGTGTGGGATTCCGGCGTGGAATACACCCTGAACGGCTCCCAATCGCTGCCGATTCCGCCGGGAACGGCGCAAGATATGCTTGTGCAATACGGCGCCGCCGGCGGATACACGCCCGGCGACGCGTACGAATTGTTCACCGATGCAGACAACCAAATCATACAATGGATTTATCACAAAGGCGGGAATATGCAATCAACCGGCGCAGTTACATGGCAGCACAACGTCCACGCGGGTCCGATAATGGTTGCGCTCGAGCATTACGACGCCGACGGCAAACTGCGCCTGTGGTTTTCGAACGTTGCCGTGAAGGTTACGGGCGACGATGACTGGCGCAAAACGAAGTGAAATCCGGCGCGGTCGGCGCATAATATTTTGTATATTTAAATTAATGGAAGCAAGCCCCGAACGCCGTTGTGGTGCGCTGTTACTACCCCTGCGGCGCGGATTTCACTATGAAACAATACGGGAAAACGGACCCGGCTGCGCCGCGTTCCCAAACAATAATATTTCGTTCTGAAACATGGTTCCGATGACGATTGATACAGGCAATACCGGTTTTATGTTGATTTGTGCGGCGCTCGTTTTGCTGATGACGCCGGGACTCGCGTTTTTTTACGGCGGCTTGGTCGGCAGGAAAAACGTGCTCGCAATCATGATGCAAAGCTTCGTGTCCATGGGATTGACGACGGTTCTGTGGTATGCGTATGGGTACTCGCTGTGCTTCAGCGGCGGCGAGCATGGCGTTATCGGGAATCTTGACATGGCGTTCTTGCACGGAGTAGATTTGATGAGCCCTTCCCCGGCGAATAATACCATCCCAACATTCGTCTTTGTTGCGTATCAACTGATGTTTGTCATTATAACGCCGGCGCTCATTACGGGGGCTTTTGCGCACCGTGTCTCCTTCAAGGCGTATTTGCTGTTTCTTATTGGCTGGCTCACGCTGGTGTATTTCCCGTTCGTCCACATGGTGTGGGGCGGCGGGCTGTTGCACGATTGGGGCGTTCTTGATTTTGCAGGCGGTATTGTCGTGCACAATATTGCGGGCATGGCGGCGCTGGCGTCCGTGCTGTTTGTCGGGAAGCGCGCGGTGAAGGACAGCGGAGCGCATAACGTTCCCTTTGTTGCGCTGGGTGCAGGTTTATTGTGGTTCGGGTGGTTTGGGTTCAATGCCGGCAGCGAATTCCGCGTGGATGGTGTAACGGCGCTTGCATTTTTGAATACGCAAATGGGAGCGGCGTTTGGAGGCATGACGTGGCTGATTGTTGAATGGATGTCCGTGGGAAAACCGAAGGTTCTCGGATTTCTCACCGGCGCAGTTGCAGGGCTTGCGACGATTACCCCTGCGGCGGGCTATGTTTCGCCCGCCTCGGCAATGGCAATCGGGGTTGCCGCCGGAATTGTATGCTATTATGCCGTCGCTTTAAAAAATATATTGAAATGGGACGACGCGCTCGACGTGTGGGGCGTCCACGGAGTCGGCGGATTGCTCGGCGTTGTCTTGCTCGGCGTATTCGCGTCTGCGGCGTATAATCCGGGAACGAACGTGAACGGATTGATTTTTGGAAACGCCGGATTTTTTGGCGTGCAGCTTATGGCGGTTGTCTTCTCATCAGTGTGGGCGTTTGCGCTTACGTATGCAATGTTGTGGGTGATCAATAAACTCACTCCCGTGATTATTAACAAAATGGAAGCAGAACGCGGGCTCGATGAGTCCTTGCACGGTGAAGCGGCGTATCTCGAAGCTTAAGAATGAGACGCGCGATTCATTAAACTATTATGCTCATTCATTGTTCATAAATACAAGAAGAGGCTTTCCCTGTTATAAATCACATTACGGGATAGTTGCAATGTACATTAACGACGGATAACGTTATATGTAGTTTAACCGAAAAAACATGCCTCAACAACCGGCAAAGTCTGGAAAATTTTTAGATTTTATTTCTACGACGACATTTCTTACGCTTTTGAATTATTTTGTGTTATATGCGAATTATCCTGAATCTTCTGCAAGATGTATTCGTAGCCTATTGGTTGGTGCGGCAAGCGCATTAATTCTTACGTTCTATAGAAAAAAAATACAAGACCATATCATAAGAATATTTATGGAGATAAGGGTTGGAAGAAATCCGCCCTAAAATTCAAACTTCGAGAAAAAACCATTGTGCAGGGAACTAATTTTCAGTAAATTTGCTTTTATAAAATAACAAGCACGCTGTCATTCCAATGTCGGAATGCACGGCGGTCGCCGGGAGACCCTCACCCGGAATCATGCAGCAGTTAAATTGTGGGCACACAATCTACTCCATTACTTCCCTTTAATATATGTTGATAGAGGGAAAGCAAGTGTTTGTTCGTTTTATGATTCCCTGAGAATCACACTCAATAATACTATTCGTGTCATTTAAGTAACTCGGGCTTTCTCCCTTGAGTATCCGGAATTGGCGGAATTTTGGAGATAAAACTATTGTAAAGAGCCAGCGGCTTCAGCCATCAACCCATTAAGGACGGTATTTTGCTCCTCGCACACCCTTCCCCCTCGTGGCAGAATCGTTTGGAATACTTTTGAAATCGCTTTATCCACACTCGGCGTACATAAATAAAGCAGCGTCGTTTCACGGAAATCGGAAATGCGTTTGCTTCCAATGAAGGGGCGGGACACGTAATATGCCACTGCATCGTTCGTTGTTTTGGGATATTTCAGGGGTTCAGAACATTATTATTCATAACATTTAATCATCTCTATACAATCTTCGGGAGCCTTACGGCTGCCTGCGGAACTCGGTGCGGCAACATCATGCGCGCCATTGTAATTAACATCTATCTATATGGCATTTAAACAGTCAAGTCCAGTGCGTGCGCGTCACGCGTCGCTGCCGGCGGTGCAAGTTTCCGAAATGGCGGACTCTGTCGAAACCACATTATTGCTCGCGTGCGATCTGTTAGCGGATAATCGCGATGTTGCGGCGTTCGGAAACGAACTTGCGGCATCCAAGACGGCGCTCGTGTTTCCCATGCTTCGTAAAATTTTCCAGGACCATAAAAAATCGGCTCGGCGCGCCGTGCGAGTGCTTATTCTCGTGCCGTCGGAAGATTCAGCAAAGCACGTCGAACGGATGCTCGAAGGAGAAAGCGATTTTGCGGATTTACGGATCGTTTCCCTTATCACGGAAGACGGCAAGTCAAACTCGCTGGGCGCAGGTGCGGATATCGTTATCGCAATCCCCGCCGCGGCGCAGGCAGCATTGGAATCGAACACCATTAAACCGGGCAAAATACAATTGCTCGTTATGGAAGAATCCGAGAATTTATTAACGGACTCCGAATGCGGCGCCGTCAGGCAGATTAGGGAATTTATGCCGGACAAATTTCAAACGCTCGCGCTTTCGGAAACGCTGCCGCCTGAAATTCGCGCAAACGCGGAATCGGTTCTCAATCAGCCGGTGATACTCAGTTTTGGTGATACCGACGAAGTTGAGGAGTTGCAAATATCGGGAATAAAATCCGTACCCCCGATTTCTGAAGTTATGAGTAACAAAGAAGACGACGAAGATATTGACGATTCGATAGGGAATAGAATGCTCAATAATGGAAACAATTCAGCCAATGCCGCCGATTCGGGAAAACGGCGCAATCCGGAGAAGCAACCGTCCGAATCTGTTTCGACGGATTCTCTTGAGCGCCGTGTCGTACGCATACGACAGGAAAAAAAATACGATCTCTTGCTGCATCTCTTAAAAGAGCGGCAGGGAGAGCGGACGCTCGTTTTCACGCGAACCAAGTTTATCGCAAATGCCGTTTCGCAGCAATTAGCGAAAGACGGCGTCCCATCCGCGACTATTCATTCGAACCGGACAGAAAAGCAGCGCGACCGGGCATTCGATGGGTTTAACGGCGGTGATATCAAAACGTTGATTGCCACTGATATGGCGATTGAAAGAATTTCTCCCGATTTCGGTGCGATCTATATAATCAGTTACGACGCCCCTGCGTTCCCTCACGATTATGCAAACCGCGTTGCGCAAGCTGCAACTGTCCTTGCGGGAGTTACGACTTTCGTCGTTCCCGAAGAGGAAAATCAAGTTGGCTTTATTGAGGAAACAGTAGGCGAATCGTTCACATGGGAAAATGTGAAAGGTTTTGATCTCTCGGCGCCGCCGAGCGTCGTCATTGAAGACCGCATTCCGCATAATTGGCATAGCACGCGAAAACAAGTGGAGCAAGCTCCGCCGCCCCGCAGGTTTGAAGGGAAAGGCGGATTTCGCCCGCCCCCAGATAGAGCAGATAGGCTGGATAGAGCTCCGGCTCCGCCGCGCCGCGCACCCGCCGGAAGAGCGCCGTATCCTGAACAGTCAAACCGTCCATCGAATGGCGCTAACGGGAGACGCCCCCAGCAGGATGACCGCAATAACCGACCAAAATTTGGACAAAATTTTGAAAGAAGACCGGCGGATGACCGTCGCCCCGATAACCGCAACAGACCGGGGTTCCGCGATAGGAACGATTCGGGTCCGTATAAACCGCGCGAGAATCGCGGAGAGTTTCACAGCGATAATCGGGATAACCGCGGCGAGAATTGGAGAGAGAATCGCGGCAATCAAAAATTTAGAAGCCCGAACAACCGCCCGCCACAGCCAAAACGTTCAACACAACCGGATAATCCATACGATCAGCCAAGCGAATCATGGCGTTCATCCGAGTTTTATGCAACGCTTCCCACGCCCTATAAACCGCGCCGCCGCCCCGAAGAACGGAGTACTCCAAATCCGCAACGCCGCGATTCGTCGTACTATAACGACGATAACCGCGGCAATACCGCGCCGAAAAAGAAATTTACGTGGAACCCGTTTAAGAAGAAAAACGACGGGCAATAACCGCTAATCGGCTATTGAAAACTATTAGGGTATTTGGGGAACGTTCAGCGCCGTGCAAGAGGCTCGTTTTCATTACGGCTCTTTCAGGTATTCGAGCGCCGTCGAAATTCTCAATAGGTAGCCGTTGATTTCTTGCACCGTAAAATCCCGCATTCCCCACGGGCGGTCTTGCAATGGCGTTACGATATTGATTTCCGGCTTCATCCGGTATTCTTCATACACTTCGTTTACATTCGCGACGAATACGACGATTTCCAACCCTTGTATCCGTTCCGCAAATACAGGGTCGTGATTGAAGAGTATGCTTACGCCGTCCCTGCGGCAGCCGCCGTCTGTATCTTCCCAGAGCCACTCGCCGGAAAAACCGAGTTGTTGTGTATAATACGTAATCGCTCCTTTTAAATCTTTTACTGGAAGGAAAGGAACGCTATGAGAAAAAGTCGCAGGCATGAATTGTTTTGTGCTAAATGAAATTTGTTTTTTGTCCAAACGCAACGAAAATTTGGCAGTGTATCAGTTTGTCAAATGTCATTACGAGGAGTACTTCGCTTCGCTCTGCACAGGCTCTGCGACGAAGCAATCTTTTCCCCGTATTCCCATGGCAGAAAGGATTGCTTCGCTTCGCTCGCAATGACATCTTGGATGGTTACAGGTATTTCCTGAAACTGATACACTACCGAAAATTTGCCAATATTTATATAAACCACCAATACACAAGTGCGAGCACAGGCAGGAGTATCGGCAGCGCATATTTGGCGATATATCTGCCGAAATTGGGAACACTCGCTCCGTCGTGTTCGACTAATGCCAGTATCATAAAATTCGATGAATTCCCAATCGGAGTCGCTGCGCCAAAAATTACCGCCCCCAGCGAAATTGCCGTGAGGTATTGCCCGTGCTGCGCGATGAATGCGGCAATATTGCCGGCGTCGTTTATATGCATCCCATAGGTGCCGAGCGCCGCTGCAAGAAAACTGATGTAGGCGGGAGCGTTATCGAGAATGGAACTGGCGACGCCGGTAATCCAGAAATATTGCCCCGGCGAATGAAGGTTCATGGTTGCTGCGTTCATCTCTATCCATTGAAGCGCGGGCGCCATGGTAATGAAAATGCCGAAAAATAATATCGCAACCTCTTTCATCGGGCGGAAGCTGAATTGATTATTGCGATGAATCGTTTTGCTCGTCGTAAAATATGAGGCGGCTGCCATTGCAAGGAGAATCGCCTCGCGCAAAAATATCGGCTGCTGAATAAATACTGCGGCAATAACGACAGCGAGAAAAATGAGGTTGTGCAAACCGGCGACTGCTAATTTTTCCGGCTTTACCTCCACCTTCGCGCGCGCTTCGTTATCCAACCGGTTATACGCCCGCACGTCGAGAATATAAAACAGCCCAAGCAATACACTGTTTATCGCTATCCAGGGTTGCCATAAATGCACAAGCGACCAGAAAAACGGCACTCCTTTGATATACCCCATGAACAGCGGCGCTTCGCCTATCGGCGTTAGCATCCCGCCGGTGTTGCCGATGATGAAAATAAAGAGTATGATGTGAAACGCGCGCAGCCTGTATTTATTTGTGCGCAGGAACGGGCGTATAAGCAAGAGCGACGTTCCGGTTACTCCAAGGAAATTGGTAAGCACTATGCCGATAACAAGCAGGATAATGTTTCTCGTTGGGGTTGAGAAATTTGACAGCGAGATGTAAATGCCGCCGGACACGCAAAATAACGCGGTCGGAAAGATGATGAAGCATGCATAGTCGTGAAGTGCGTGCGCCATGCGGTCAACCGAGCCTTCAGCGATCAAATAATACACCGCTGTTGCCAGAGCAAGGCTGATGACAACGTAAGGATAATTCCGCTCCCACCACGGTTTAATCGTTAACGGTGCAATTCCAATGCACAGCAGGATTATGGCGAATGGCAAAATGAGCAAGGCGTTCATTCTTTTACGGCATGATTTTCGTCGTTGTGCGGGGAATCATCGGGTTCGGGTGTAAAATAATGAGGTGGGTATGGGTAATAGTCACCATTATTTTCTCTCTCCCGCCTTGCCGGGGGGAGGGGGTAGGGAGGGAGGCGTTGGGATTTATTTTGATCTCAAACAAGCTTCCTTCGATAACGTAATTGAGATGCGCCTTTTATGCAATCGTGACGTCGTGGCAGAGATACACGTCCTGTATTGCATTCAAAAGTTTCACGCCTTCCGCCATTGGTCGTTGGAACGCCTTTCGCCCGCTGATAAGCCCCATGCCGCCGGCGCGCTTGTTGATGACGGCTGTCCGCACTGCCTCGGCGAAATCGTTTGCGCCGCTGGCGCCGCCGCTGTTGATGAGCCCGATCTTTCCCATGTAGCAATTGGCGACTTGCCAGCGGCACAGGTCTATCGGGTGGTCGCTGCACAATTCCTTGTACATGCGCGGGTCAGATTTGCCAAATTTCAGCGCGGTAAACCCGCCATTATTCTCCGGTAATTTTTGCTTTATGATATCCGCCTGAATCGTCACGCCGAGATGGTTTGCCTGCCCGGTTAAATCCGCCGCGCTATGATAATCTTTTTCGGGAGTCTTGAACGCGGCGTTGCGCAAATAGCACCAAAGGATCGTCGCCATGCCAAGTTCATGTGCATGCTGGAACGCCTCGGAAATCTCCTGTATCTGCCGTGTCGCTTCCTCCGAACCGAAATAAATCGTTGCCCCGACTGCCGCGGCTCCGAGATTCCATGCTTCCTCCACGTTGCCGAAAAGGATTTGATCGAACTTATTCGGATACGTCAGCAATTCGTTGTGGTTCATCTTCACGATGAACGGAATCTTATGCGAATACTTCCGCGCAGTTAAACCCAGTGCGCCGAACGTTGTCGCAACGGCATTGCATCCGCCTTCGATTGCGAGCTTGACGATGTTTTCAGGATCGAAAAACATCGGATTTTTTGCAAACGACGCCCCCGCGGAGTGTTCGATTCCTTGATCCACCGGAAGAATGGAAACGTATCCGCTTCGTGCAAGCCGCCCGTGATCAATGATGCGCGCAAGATTATTCAGCACCTGCGCGGGGCGGTCGGAGCCGCTGAAAACGCGTTCAACCCACGTGCCGCTTGGCACAGTCAGCATGTTCTTCGGAATCCCATTGCACGTATGCAGAAGAAGGGAATCAGAATCGCCGCCAAGTAACTCGGAAATTTGTGTAATGTTCATGAAAACCTAAGAAGCCTGAATTGTTGTTTGTTAAATTTATTAATCGAGTAAGAAAAACTGATTGGGGGAATGCTTTTCCTTAAAACCGAGTCATTGCGAGGAGCGGAAGCGACGAAGCAATCTCCCTGCCTAATTCGTCACTCATTGTTTCCCACAGCCTTTTTCATTGCCTGAATTGTTCCTGCAACGTCCTTTTCCCCGAACACGCCGGAACCGGAAACCATCACATCAACACCCGCAGCGAAAATCTCTTTTATATTTGAGAGCGTTATACCGCCGTCGGCTTCAATAAATACATCTTTCCTGCCGTGTGCATCAAGCATTGCACGTAGCCGTTCCGCACGGTCAAATAACGAGGGGATAAATTTTTGCCCGCCAAAGCCGGGGTTTACGGACATCAAGAGGATGTAATCAACATCCCCGATTATTTCTTCCAATACCGCCAAATTGGTTGCGGGGTTAAGAACGACGCCCGCTTTTTTCCCGAATGATTTTATCAAGTTCACCGTCCTGTTGAGATGCGGGCATGCCTCCTGATGCACCGAAATCCAATCCGCACCGGCTTCCGCAAAGGCAGGGATGAACGTGTCCGCGTGTTTTATCATCAAATGGCAATCGAGCGGGAGTGACGTGATCTTACGGAGCGACTGGACGACGACCGGACCGATTGTAATATTCGGGACAAAATGCCCGTCCATCACATCTACGTGCAGCACGTCCGCGCCGCCGTCTTCGCACGCGCGCACCGCTTCTGCGAGATGCGCAAAATCAGTCGAAAGCAGGGAAGGTGCAATTCGTATGCGCCGGGGATTGGTAGCGGATGATTGATTCGGCATGTCGAAGAATATTACGCTGGAACCTCTTTTGCTGTCAGTTGAGAAGAAAAACTCGCGAAAATGTCATTGCGAGGAATCATCCAAAGGCTGATGACGAAGCAATCCTTTTCTTCCCATTTTTGCTTCTTCATTAAGAGGATCAAGAGGAATGCAAAGCAGAAAAGATTGCTTCGCGTTGCTCGCAATGACCGTGCTTGTGAGTTCTTGTCTCTCATAAAATATTTTCTACCCCCATAATATTATACGGTTACGCCGTTTGCTAATTTTGCCTTTTCGCGTTGCATCTTCTCGTAGTCGCCGATAAATTTATTCAAGCCGATGTCCGTCAGCGGATGTTTCATAGCCTGCATAAGCACGGAATAGGGTACCGTACCGATGTGCGCGCCGGCTTTTGCGGAGTCGAGCAGATGAAGAGTGTGCCGTATTGACGCGGCGATAATCTTCGATTGCAGCCCGTGCTTTTCCCATATTTCGCGAACGTCGCGGATGACCTGCATCCCTTCGTTGCTTGCGTCGTCCAACCGCCCGATAAATACGCTGACGTACGACGCTCCGGCGCGGTGCGCAATCAGCGCCTGATTCGCGTTGAACATGAGCGTTACGTTCGTGGGGATATTCTCCTTGGCAAGGCGTTTCACGGCAGCCATCCCCGCCTCAATCATCGGAATCTTGATAGTCGCATGGGGAAACCATTCCAATATTTCATACGCTTCGCGGAGCATCCCTTCCGTATCGGTGGAGATGACCTCGACGGAGGTGTGCCCGCCGACCATTTTATGAATCTCAAGAAGACGCTTGCGCACATCAGTATTCGGGTCTTCTTTTGCGAGAAGGCTCGGATTTGTCGTGACGCCGGAAATAATCCCCAGCGACGCCGCATGTTCAATTTCTTTGATATTTGCTGTGTCTAAATATAATTCCATCCAATTTCGCGATTGTGCGTAAGAAAAACAAAGTCTTCAAAATTAATGTGCAAAGGGGCGTCAATCAAGGGGAAATGGGGAATGCGGCGGGGGGAAATTGCCCCCATAAGCGTTATCCGCGTATTTAGTGCAAATGGGGCAATACCTGCGAAACTAATATCTCGATTTTCACTGGATCTGTAAGTTCCTTTGCGAGTTCAATCGCATCAAGCACGTCGTCCTTTGTTGCCCCGGCGTTGATTGCACCCCGTGCATGTGAAATGAGCTGGCGCTCCCACCCAAGCGCCGCAAGCGATGTGACAGTGGCAAGCTCGCGCGTCGCTGAGTCCACGCCGCCGCGGCTCAATACTTTGCCGTATCCTTCCACAATCATCCACTCCGCAAGCTCCGGCGAGAGTGTGTGCAGCGAGGTGACGAGCTTTTCATAATTGCTTGAGTATATCCGCTTGCAGAGCTCCGTTCCACGAGCGCGGAAATTCTCGGCGTCGAATTTCTCCGATGCGGAAGGTGCAAAAGAAATCTTCTTTTCTCTTAGGATGCTTTCAAACGTGCGCAAACCCTCCAATGCGGCGGGAAATCCGGCAAAAAGATACGTTTGCAGGACTATTTCATAGATTTTTTCCGGGGAGATACCGGCTTCGAGGGCATTGCAGATAGCCCCAGCAAGTTCCTGTTGGCGGTTGCAACATGCAGCGGCAGAAATACCGCACATTGAAGAACGAAGAGAATTCACGGGAGGATATTTGATGAAGCTAAACGGTGATGGGATACGAACAAGTGCGGAAGGCGGGATTTGAACCCGCACGCCTAACGGCGCCACCCCCTCAAGATGGTGCGTCTACCAATTTCGCCACTTCCGCAATATGCACACAAAAAACGTCTGCAAATATAGGAAAGTTTTGGAGAAATCGCATGGTGGAAAATTGGGAATTCTGAATAGTGTATCAGTTTCAAGAAATCCCTGTAACCATCAACGATGTTATTCAGAGCGCATTCGCTGCATGGTTGTCATTGCGAGGAATGAGCACAGCGAATGGCGAAGCAATCCTTTCTGTGAAGGAATACGGGGAAAAGATTGCTTTCCCACGCTTCGCTCTGGACAGGCTCTGCTGTCGCCCCTCGCAATGACAATTTACAAACTGATATATTACCGGAATTCGGTAGTGGGTCAGTTTGTAAATTGTCATTCAGAGGGAGCACATTCGCTGTGCTCAGTGTAAACTCCGCGACCGAAGAATCCATGCAGCCTACTTGTGTAATCATGATGGATTCATCGCGGAGTTTATCCAGAGCGAATGCGAAGGACCAAGAATGACATCTTTGATAGTTATAGCATCTATTGAAACTGACCCACTACCCGGAATTCTGTGTAGTCCATTATCAAAACAAATCTCGGTATTTTTGCCGACAACATTTTTCTTAATACATGGATTTTGGTTCACAAGCGGGCGTCATCGTATTCACGCCGGAAGGACGGGCGTGGGCGAAGCAATACCTTTGTCACGATGATTTGTTCGTAGTTTCGGAATTGAATCTCGACGTCAAAAACTTTTCCGATTTACTTTCCAACGAGATCGAACCGGCGCACACCGGCGTTATCGCCACCGTCGATTCGGTCTATAAGAAGGGAACAAATGAGGAGCAGCCGTTTACGGTGCAGGTCTTGATTAAATGGGAATTCATCGCCACGATTTTCTATGCCAAAGGCTTGAAGAAGTCAATACCGGTGGGGTTCGCGGACAGTGGAAAACTGACAGTGGACGTTGGCTGAATATGATTATGTCAAAAATCATACAGCCAAACGAGGTCCAAAACAACAAGTGGAAGGCATTGCGAGGAATGAGCCAAAGGCGAATGACGAAGCCATCTTTTCTGCGTTCCAATCCCTTGATGAGCGTGCAGAAAGAGGGGGACAGGATTGCTTCGTCGTTACACGCCTCGGAATGACAGCATCAAGTTATTTTTGCAATCATTACGCTTTACTGTGGTGCAGCAGCAAGTTTATCACACTGTTCCTTCAACGCCGCCGTTCTTCTCAAATCAGTTTCTAACGACGTCGGCGGAGGACCGGAGGGCGACTTTGCTTTGGGTGAGAACGTGAGCGCGTACGCAAAATATTTCTCCGCTTCGGCGTCGCGGTGGTGCTGCATCAAATCTTGTCCGCGCATCGAAAGCATCAGGACGTACATATCGCGAATTTTATCCGTGTAATAATCGCGTTCGTTCATGTCGCGGTATTTCCATTGTGGAAACGGCACGTCCGGGAGGGTGTCCGTTTTGTAGAGATGCTGGGCAAGCCCTTCGGGAACGCGCACCCATCCGGCGGTATAATCCGCCTCCACTTCAAGAGTCGTGTAAATCGGATGGTCGGCGTAGTTCTTGGAAATGAAACTTTGTATCAATGCTCTGTATCGCTGTTCTATTATCGCAGGGTCGTAGGCTTCGTCATTTTCAAACTTTTTCAATTCGACGAGAAACGACTCGATCTCCGGCTTCGAGCGTTCGTAAATCTCCGGATAATTATATTTCAACTGCTCGAAATACCACGAGCGCCGGAGCAGCTCTTTGTCAATCACAACAACATCCGGGCGGACGTGCTCCACGTTACGGAAATAAATTGACGCGGCGAGGAAAAAATCCCACTGCCACGAAATGACGACGGCGTTCGGCTGCAAACCGCTCAAAAGATTTTGCGTATAGTCTTCCACGATGTGATTGCTGCTCTCGTCCGCTTCCGCGTAGTTTTCTCCCGCGTTCGCCAATATGCATACGCAGATTATCCCGATTGCCGCCTGCCGCGGCATCTTCGAGTTCAATAGATAATACGCTCCAAAACCGCAGAACGCCGCGGTTGCCATGTATGCAAGCACGAAATACGAATCAATATCGTGGATGTCATAGTTGATGGAGTACAGCACGCACGTAACGAACAGAATTGCAATAAACACGAATGTTTTTCTGTGCATCGTGAATGCCGCAAATACGCCCAGTGCGAAGAGCGGCACACCGAGAACGCCGAACTGCGTCCAGAACGTGCGCACGAAATATGAAAACTGCTTGCCTGCGGCGTCGAACGATGAAAACATCCACACCTGATATTGTTTGCCCGTCCAATGCCGGATAAAATTTTCCCACGTTACCGGATTCCCCCAATTCTCAACCGGGTGCATCGCGGAGCGGATCGGCAAATACCAATAGAGCATCAGCGCCAGCGCAAACGGAACGAGCATGGCGAATCCGCGGAGGAACGCCCGCCCGTTCAAACCGAACGTTGCAAAGAAAATATAGACGCTTGCGGGGATAAGCAAAATCGTCGTCATGTGGTTCGTGAACGCAAGCCCCCACGTGAACGCCCATAGCACGCCCCATTTCGTATAAAATTTTTCCGGCGCTTCGCCGTTGTACTCGCGGCAATAGTGGAGCAAAAAATAGAGCGTGAGCGGCACGAGGAAGCAATGCAGCGAATAGACCTCGACGGCGGTCGCCTGATTCCAATACGTTATCGAGAACGTCAGCATCAGTCCGCCTGCAACCGCCGCAATGATAGTCGCAAGGGAAGTCTCCATTCCAGTTGATGCCGGCTTCGCGGAAGTCAGCTTGAGTTGGGGAGTGTTCTTTACGCGTGCGTCCTGCTTTATGGATTGTTGCTTGCGGGGCGGTATAAACTCGGTGAGGATATAATGAATCAAGAGCGTAAATACCCCCGCCCCCGCGGCGCAGAAAAACGCCGCCATGAGATTTGCCTTATATACCGCCGAACCGGGTATTGGGAGATGCGTAAAGAGGTATCCCATAAGGCTGAACAGCGGGTATCCCGTCGGGTGGGCGATGCCGAGCGTTGCAGCAACGGTGGCAAGCTCTCCGCTGTCTATGAACACGACGCTCGGCGCGAGCGTGAGGACGTAGAATAACAACGCCGTCAGGCTTACGCCGAGTGCGGCAATGCGATGTGGTTTCATCAAATCTTAACTATACTTTACAAATACCGTTTCCCTCTCCCCGCAAAGCAAGGTGAGGTTTAGGGAGGGGGGTGCTAATAATCCTTTCATTATTATTTACTTTTTATGTTAACGGAATGTTTGGGATATAAAAAAGTGCCTCCAACTAAACCCTCCGGAACTCTTCCATCGAAAGGCGGCAATCGCGCACGATGATTTTATGGAGAAGTCCGATGCTAATTGTTTCTCCCGCGTGAAGGGGAACTGTCGTGCATCGTCCATCAGGATGTTTGAGCCGTGCGTGAGAACCTTTTTGTCGTGCTTCATAAAATCCAAACTTGCGAAGTTTCGCAATCAATTCGCTGCCCGTCATGTATGCGGCTGGCTGTGCGTTTCCACAGTAACCCGATGAAGCCCGATGAATGTATTCGCAGCCGGTGACGCCGTTTCATTCTCCCCGGCTTCAAGGCACACTTCAATCGCTTCTTTCGTGCGTTCGAGCAGTTCGTCAATCGTGCGTGCTTGCGTATGGCAGCCCTCAATCTCAACAACCGTGGAAATGAGCATACCATCGCTGTCTTGCTCAACCAGAACGGTAAATTCATTCTGCGCCGCGTTGATTTTTGTTTGTGTTTGTTGCATG